>JFJP01012469.1_pt1 | contig 10853 bp, 13 predicted proteins | sample 431651 | NCBI WGS metagenome assembly JFJP01 (sample SAMN02602958, study PRJNA72255) | Microbial mat metagenome, whole genome shotgun sequencing project. | biome: fresh water; feature: sink hole; material: water; isolation source: purple microbial (photo- and chemosynthetic) mats found in...
AAGTCCATCCTTGAAGATGAGATCCTGAAACTCATGGAGGATTCGGGCAAGGTTGCGGAAGAGATGGCTCAGGAAAAAGTTGTTGTCGATGCGGAAGAAAAGATCTATCTTGCTGAAAAAGAAAAAGTTGATGCTGCGATAAAAGTCCTTTTGGACAAGGTCGCGACATTTGAGGCTGAGCGTACGCAGGCCTGCGAAGGCATTGATCAGGCGACACTGGCCATGTATGAACGTCTTGTTGAGAATCGTATGGGTCTTGCCATGGTGCCGGTTATCAATGAGTCTTGCGGCGGTTGTTTTATGCGTCAGACGGCTCAGATGATGAATCAGCTCAAGAAGTGTGAATCCGTCGTGCGCTGTGAGACCTGTGCCAGGATCCAGTACCTTGAGGCCGAGCTTCAATGAGATCTTTTGAGATCTTTTCCGATGGCGCCTGCAGCGGTAACCCCGGGCCTGCCGCGATCGGTGTTGTGATCCGTGAAGACGGGCGCAAGGTCAAGGAAGTTTCCGAGGTCATTGGCGAGGCCACCAATAATATAGCAGAGTACAAGGCGTTTATCCGCGGGCTCCTTGAAGCGAAGGCTTTGGGCGCCGAGCATGTCCGGTTGCGTACGGACAGTCAGCTTTTATTTTTTCAGCTGAAGGGTGAATATAAAGTCAAGCATCCGAATATGAAGCCGTTGCATGAAGAGGCGCTGCTTCTTTTAAAAAGTTTTAAGAAGGTGGAATGTAAAGTGGTGCCGCGGGAGGAGAACAAGGACGCCGACCTCCTGGCCACTTCTGCTCTTAAACAACAGAAAGCAAGCCAAGACGACCGCCCCGATGTGTTCATCATGGGGGAGGAAAGTCCGAGCTCCAAAGGATAACGCACCCGGATAATGCCGGGAGCATCTTGCCTTCGGGCGGGGTGGGTGAAAAGAGCCACAGAGACGAGCCCCTTTAGCGGGGAGTGAAACGAGGCATCTCTGCGTGGAGCAAGGCCAAATAGGAGAAGATCTTTTACGGGTGTCAAAGTCCGCATCAGAGCGAGGTGATCCGCTTCGCCAATATTCTCGGGTAGGCCGCAAGAGTCCTTCGGGTAACCGAGGGAGTGAGTTGGATGGTCGTCCACCGTTTCGACGGTGAACAGAACTCGGCTTATGAGTGTTTGCTTTCTGAACGAATAATATGTTCCGGCAACGGCACATTGGGAATATATTGTCAATAATGCGTAGGGGCACGACATGTCGTGCCCGCACATGGCGCGGGTTTTAATCCGCCCGAATTAAACAGGAGAGTTTCATGTCAGGTCATTCAAAGTGGGCAAAGATCAAGCATAAAAAAGGCATTACCGACGCCAAGCGCGGTGCGGCTTTTACAAAGATCACACGTGAAATTGTCACAGCGGCGAAAGAGGGCGGCGGGGATCCGGATGTTAATCCGCGTTTGCGCACAGCCATGTTGCGTGCGCGTGGTTTGGGTATGCCGTCCACGAACGTTGAGAATGCGATCAAAAAGGGTACGGGTGGCATTGAAGGGGTTGTTTATGAGTCGTTCACATTTGATGCTTACGGCCCGGGTGGCGTCGCTATTTTTATTGAAGGTTTGACGGACAACAAGAACCGCACGACTGCTGAGGTCCGTACGGCGCTCACACGCAAGAATGGCGCTCTGGCATCTCCCGGTTCAACGGCGTTCATTTTCAGCAAGAAGGGTTTGATCGAAGTTGAGACGAAGGCCATTGGTGAGGATGACCTGATGAACATCGTCCTTGAAGCGGGCGCTGAAGATATGACGACCCAGGGTGATGTTTATGAAGTCACAACCGAGCCTACAGTGCTTGAACCGGTCCGTATTGCCCTTGAAGCTAAAAAGATCCCTATGAAGTCTGCTGAAGTCACTATGATCCCGACTACGACCAAAAAGGTCGCAGGACAGGAAGCGAAAAACATCCTTGGGCTCATCGAGGCTCTTGAAGATAATGAGGATGTGCAGAACGTTTATGCGAATTTTGATATTTCCGACGAAGACATGGCCGCGCTGGGCGAGTGAGACGGGAAAGTCAGTTGAAGAGACCGATGAAGGTCATGGGGATTGATCCTGGATTAAAAGCCACGGGGTTTGGCGTGGTTGAATGCGGGATCGAAGGGCGTGTCAAAGCCCTTGAAGTGGGTTCGATCGAACCCAAAGTTACGCTGGTTCTGACAGAGAAACTTTTAAAGATCCATCAGTATCTGACGGATATCATCACCCGTCAGAAGCCGGATATTATTGTTCTTGAAAAGCTTTATTCCCATTCTGCGCACCCGATGACGGTGGCTGTGATGGGGCATGTGCGCGGCGTGATCTGTCTGGTATGCGCCCAGCAGGGAGTTTTTCTTGTTGAGGAAAGCCCGAAGCGGGTGCGCAAGGCGGTTGTCGGTAACGGCAATGCCTCCAAAGAACAGACACGGCGTGTTGTGGCAAATTTTTTAAAAATTGATCCGGAACGTCTCACCCTGGATGCTTCTGACGCGTTGGCACTTGCGTTGGCTTATGCCGGTATGAGCCGGTTCTCCGGACGAGCGCCGGCCTTATAAGCCGGTCGGGAAGGACCATGATCTCCCGCCTCAAAGGCCAGGTTGTTGACAGCAAAGACAATACCGTCATCGTCGAGGCTAACGGCCTCGGTTATGAGGTGCTTGTGCCGACATCGGTCTTTCAGCGGCTTGATGCGGCCAAAGATGCTGACGGCAATATTTCCCTGACGACCTACCATTACGTCCTTATGACGCCGAGCAGCGCGACGCCTGTCCTTGTCGGTTTTCTTAACGAACTTGAAAAAGATTTCTTTTTGCAGTTCATATCGGTCTCGGGTATTGGCCCGAAGGCGGCCGTTAGGGCGCTGGACAGGTCCATCGCCGAGATCGCGCGCGCCATTGATGAGGGGGACGCGGCATTTCTAAAGACATTGCCTGGCATCGGGCAGCAGAAAGCTAAAGATATTATTGCCAAACTTCAGGGTAAGGTTGGCCGGTTTGGCCTTATTCCCGATAAAGCTACCAAGGCGACGCCAGCTGTTCCTGTCCGTGCTTTTCAGGATGAAGCGGTGGCGGTCCTGGCCCAGTTGCAGTACAAGAAGCCGGAAGCCCTTGAGATGATCGCCAGGGCGCTTGAACGCAAGAAGGATATCAAGACCGTTGAGGAACTTCTTAACGAGATCTATGCCGGGTCTAGAAAATAAAAGAAGGGCAGAGAACCATGGATCAGACACAAACAGATCATTTAAAAGGTGCGGTTGAAGCGCTTCTTTTCATCAGTGAAAAGCCTGTGATGGTCGATCAGCTCAAGGATGCGATCGCGGGCAGTACAGCAGCAGATATCAAGGTTATTCTGCAGCAATTGAAGAATGATTATGATAACAGCCCCCGTGGCATGAGTGTGGTTGAGATCGCGGGTGGGTGGCAGATGCTTTCAAGTTCTGGGTTTGCGGAATATATCCGCGAGTTCTACAAGACGCGCCATAAGGAAAAATTATCACGGGCTGGGCTTGAAGTCCTTGCGATCATTGCATACAAGCAGCCTGTTTCGCGTACGGATGTGGAAATGATCCGCGGCGTTAATTCTGATGGAACTGTGATGCATTTGTTGAACAAGGGTCTGATCAAGATCGCGGGCCGTAAGGAAGTTCCGGGGCGTCCGTATGTTTATGGTACGACCAATTTATTTCTCGAGTATTTTGGCTTGCGTGCGATCGAGGACCTTCCGAAGCTTGAGGAGTTTCCGGCTCTTATGGCTAAGACCAATGAGGTTGGAACGCCGGCGCCGGAATCATCCGGGGTTGCCGCTGTGACTGAACCTGAGGTTGAGGTTACGCCGGTGACGCGTGCGGAAATGGCCGAGGAAATAGCGCGTGCACAGACGCGGATAGATATTGAGGAATTGGAAAAACATACCCATGATCTGCCCGCAGCTGACCCGGAAATTACGGGGGAATCAAGCGGCCAGGCGAGGTTGATGAGCGCGACCCAGGAACAGGATATGCTTCAAGGCCCATCTGAGGATGGCCCTGGGGATACAATGCCGGAAGGGGATGAGCATGGATCTAAGCCAGTTACGCCAGAAAATTGATACCATTGATGCAAGCCTTGTTGAGCTTTTGAATGCCCGGGCCAACGTGTCGCTTGAGATCGGTAAGGCCAAGATCAAAACCAGCAAGAGCGTTTACGCCCCCGAGCGTGAGCGCCAGGTCCTTGACCGTATCCGCCGTTTGAATAAAGGTCCTATGGATCCGACGGCGTTCGAGGCCATTTATCGTGAGATCATGTCTTCGTCTTTGTCGTTGGAGAAGCCCTTGCGTATTGCTTATCTGGGTGCTGAAGGTTCGAATTCCCATTCTGCGGCGATCAAGAAATTCGGGTCCCAGCTGGATTATGTGGGGTGCGCGAGCATTGCGGAAGTGTTCCAGCGTGTGGAACATGCGGACTGTGATCATGGCATTGTGCCGATCGAGAATTCGGTTGAGGGGACCGTGACGCCCAGTGCGGACCTTCTGGCCGAGTCAGATCTTCAGGTCTGTGCGCAGTTGACCCTTAAGATCTCCTATACGCTTTTGGCCAAATGTCCGCTGGCGAAGATCGCGAAGGTTTATTCGAATCCGCAGGTTTTGGCCCAGTGCCGTAACTGGCTTCTGGCGAATTTGCCGCCGGAAAGGGTCAAAGAGATCAGTGTCGCGTCAACGACGGATGCAGCCCAGATCGCAGCCAGGGAAAAATATGCTGCTGCACTGGCGCCTGTTGAGTGTGCTGCTGTTTATGGTCTTAATGTATTAAAGAGTAATGTGCAGGATATTGCGCACAATTCGACCCGATTTTTTGTGATCGCGCGTCAGGATTCCCGTCCGACAGGCAAGGACAGGACATCCATTGTGTTCTCGATCAAGGACCGTGTCGGTGTATTGTATTCCATGCTGGCTCCCTTTGCCAAGAGAGGGATCAATCTCACGCGCATTGAATCCCGCCCTATCAAAAAGAAGGCCTGGGATTATTATTTCTTTGTGGATCTCGAGGGGCATCGTGAGGATAAAAAGGTCAAGCAGGCACTGGAGCAGCTTGAGGGTATGTGTAAATTCTTAAAGATACTGGGATCGTACCCGGCGTAATAAATGGTGTGTAGGGGCCGGCCCCTGTGCCGGCCCGAAAAAGGATATTATATGAAGAGCATAGCGAACAGAAACATTTTGAACATCAAGCCTTACGTCGGGGGGAAGCCGATCTCCGAGGTCAAGCGTGAGTTCGGGTTAAAGAACGTTATCAAGCTCGCCTCGAATGAGAATCCCTTCGGCCCTTCGCCCAAAGTGCTTAAAGCCATTCAGGCTGCCGCGAAAGATGTCAACCGTTATCCCGACGGAGCATGTTTCGAATTGCGCCAGGTCATTGCCCAAAGGATGAAGGTCTCTCCGGATCAGCTGGTTTTTGGTTGCGGGTCGGATGAGATCATCGTCATGGCCCTTCGCGCATTCATCAATGAAGGCGATGAGGTTGTGATGGCCAAGCCATCTTTTCTGGTTTATTCGATCGCGTCTACATCCGTGGGGGCGAAGCTGGTCCAGGTCCCGTTGAATGGTTTACGCTATGATCTGCCGGCCATGAAGAAGGCCGTCACGTCAAAGACCAAGATCATTTTTATCGGGAATCCTGATAATCCGTCGGGACATTATGTGACCAAAGATGAGCTCGCGGCTTTTCTCAAAGGTTTTCCGAAAGATGTCCTTATATTCTTTGATGAAGCTTATTTTGAACTCGTTACGGCGAAGGATTATCCGGATACGCTTGCGGTCCTCAGGTCGCACAAGAATGTCATTGTGGCGCGCACATTTTCGAAACTGTTCGGACTTGCCGGATTGCGTATCGGTTATGCGGCGGCAAGCCTGGAGGTTGCGGATCTCCTTAATCGTGCACGGGAACCTTTTAATGTCACCTCGATTGCCCAGGCGGCGGCCATGGCGGCATTGAAAGATGAGGCGTATTACAAGAACATCCTCAAGATCATCAACCGTGAGCGCGAGGTCATTTGTGCCGGGTTAGAGGCTATGGGTTTGTCGTACAGCAAAGGTTACACCAACTTTATTCAGATCAGTGTACCTCGGGCCAGCGGTGAGGTCGTGCTGGCTTTGATGAAGAAGGGTGTCATTGTGCGTGATATGAGCGCATGGGGCTTGCAGAATTATATTCGTGTGACGATCGGAACGCCGGCGGAGAACAAGCGTTTTCTCAAGGTGCTTAAGGAGATCTTATGATCATTGTTCTAAGGCCGGATGCGACAGAGGCGAATGTTTCGCATATCCTTGAAAAGGCGGACAGGCTTGGACTGAGAGCCAATGTTTCGCGCGGCACGGAACGCACCATCATCGGGTTGATAGGGCCTGAAGATAAACTGCAGGCGATCCCGCTTGAAGTGTTCCCCGGTGTTGAGAAGGTCATGCCCGTGCTGGCGCCCTACAAGCTGGTTTCGCGCGAGATCAAGAAGGAAGGCTCGGTCGTGACCCTTAAGGGGAATGTCACGATCGGTGGCAAGAATATCCTGGTCATGGCGGGTCCATGTGCGATCGAGGGGCATGAGATCCTTTTATCCATTGCGAAGAAGGTAAAGGCGGCGGGAGCTACGGCATTGCGGGCCGGGGCCTTCAAGCCACGCACATCGCCGTATGATTTCCAGGGCCTGGGAGAAGAAGGGCTCAAGATGCTTTTAGCCGTCGGCAAAGAGACGGGGCTTGCCACAGTCACTGAAGTCATGGACTTGCGCGATGTGGACCTGGTCTGTCGCTATGCTGATGTTTTGCAGGTCGGTGCGCGTAATATGCAGAATTTTTCTCTTCTTAAAGAATTAGGCAAGGCCCGTAAACCAGTGCTTCTCAAGCGCGGCATCAGTTCGACCATGAAAGAATGGTTCATGTCCGCGGAATATATCATGGCTAACGGCAATCATGATGTGATCCTGTGTGAACGCGGCATCCGTACGTTTGAGACGGAAACACGCAACACCCTTGATATCAATGCGGTCCCTGTCGTGAAGCAGAAGTCGCATCTGCCCATTGTGGTTGACCCGAGCCACGGCACGGGCCGCTCCGCTCTGGTTGGCAGTATTGCGAAAGCTGGTGTTGCGGCAGGTGCTGACGGGCTGATCATCGAGGTCCATGATAATCCTGAAGAGGCATGGTCGGACGGTGAGCAGTCGTTGCGTCCGGAAAAATTTGAGCAATTGATGAAGGAGCTCGCGCTTGTAGCCCGGGCTGTGGGACGGGATATGTAGGTGTAGGGGCGGACTTTATGTCCGCCCGCAAACGGGCCGACACGAGGTCGGCCCCTACGCACAATTTTATTATTATCGTTTTGGAGATATTATGTTTAATCGGCACATGTTCAGGAAAGCGGTGATTTTGGGGACCGGAATGCTTGGCGGCTCGGTCGCGCTGGCACTCAAGAAACATAATTTGGCGACACAGGTCGTGGGGACATCGCGTCAGGAAGCCTCTCTTAAGATCGCGATAGATATGAAGGCGATCGATGAAGGCACGACGGATATCCGTAAGGCCATTCAAGGGGCTGATCTGGTGGTCCTGGCGGCGCCGGTCAAGGTCATCCTTGAACATATTGATGATATTTCCAAGCATTTACGGCGGGGATGTATTGTGACGGATGTGGGGAGCACAAAGGCTGCGATCGTTGAGGCGGCCGAGAAGCATTTTCCTCCGCATGTCATGTTCGTCGGGTCTCATCCTATGGCCGGTTCCGAGAAGAGTGGTATGGCCCAGGCCCGCGCGGATCTTTTCAAAGATGCGGTGTGCATCATGACACCGAATGCCAAGACGAACAAGATGGCACGGGATAAGGTCAAACAGATCTGGACGATCATGGGAGCGCAGGTCAAGGTCATGGAGCCTGTTTTACACGATGAGGTCATGTCCTATGTGAGCCATCTTCCGCATATGATGGCCTTTGCGTTGGCGCGGTCCATCCCGGAAGATCATTTCCAGTATGGCGCGGCCGGGCTTAAAGACAGCACCCGCATTGCGGGATCGTCGGCGCAGATGTGGGCTGATATCTGTTCATCGAATTATCGCAATGTGATCAAGGCCATCGATGAATCGGTCAAGTCATTGTCGGATATCCGCAAGGCGGTCGTGGACCGCGATGAAGAGGCCTTGATCCAGTTCTTTAACCAGGCCAAAGCCAAGCGCGAAATACTGGAGAAAAAGATCCATGGCTAATTTAATCGTTACGGTTGACGGTCCTGCCGGTGCCGGAAAGAGTACCGTGGCCAAGCTGCTTGCCAAGAAACTTGGCGTTGCTTTTCTGGATACAGGGGCGATGTACCGCGCCCTTACGGTCAAGGCGATCCGTCATAAGGTGGATTTCAATAATGAAGAGGCATTGGTCACGCTCGCGCATGGGACCAAGATCGATCTGGTCAATGAACCTGGCAAACCGCTTCAGGTCCTTTTGGACGGTGAGGATGTCAGCGAGGCGATCCGTTCCGTCGATGTGACCAATAATACATTTTATGTGGCCCGCACGCCGGGTGTGCGCCATGTGATGGTCGAGTGGCAGCGTGCGCTGGGTGAAAAGCAGCCCATGGTGGGCGATGGGCGTGATCTGGGGACCGTGGTTTATCCGCAGGCCCAGTACAAGTTTTATCTTGATGCGGATTTTAATGTGCGTTGCCAGCGCCGTATTGACGAACTCAAGGCCAAGGGCCAGCAAGTGGATGAAGAAGCTCTCAGGAAAGATCTCGCGGACCGCGACCAGAAAGATATGACGCGCAAGGTGGGTCCGCTTAAGAAGGCTGATGACGGCATTGTGATCGACTCGACGGGAATGAGCATCGACCGTGTTGTTGAAGTGATGGCCGGTTATATTCAGAATAAGACATAAGATGGACCAGTCGTTAATCCGTAATTTTTCGATCATCGCGCATATTGACCACGGCAAGTCTACACTTGCGGATCGTTTGATGCTTGAATGCGGCGCTATCGATGAGCGTAGTTTCAAGAATCAGCTTCTCGATGACATGGATCTCGAGCGTGAGCGCGGTATCACCATCAAAGCGTCTGCCGTACGTCTGAGCTATAAGGCGAAGAATGGCAAGACCTACCTTTTAAATCTGATCGATACGCCCGGTCATGTTGACTTTACCTATGAAGTTGAAAAGTCTTTAAAAGCTTGTGAAGGCGCTCTGTTGATCATTGATGCTTCTCAGGGGGTTGAATCCCAGACGGTCGCAAATTATTATCTGGCTATCAATAATAATCTTGAGATCCTTCCTGTCATCAACAAGATCGATATTGCCAATATTGATCCGAACGAGGCTGTGCGTCAGTTCAAAGAAGTGCTCAAGTTCAAGGAAGAAGATATTCAGAAGGTTTCGGCCAAGGAAGGGCTTTATATCAGGGAGCTTCTTGAAAAGGTTATAGATTTTATTCCCTCTCCGTATGGTGATCCGCAAAAGCCCCTGAAGGCGCTGATCTTTGATATGAAGTACGATGTTTATAAAGGGATCATCATTTTTATCCGTGTTATTGACGGGAAAGTCGCGATCGGGACGCGTATCCGTCTGATCCACATGAACAAGGAGTACACGGTTGAAGGCATGGGGTCTTATTCGCCGTTTGATGTCAAATCCAAGGAGCTTGGGGCGGGTGAGGTTGGTTATATTACCTGTAATGTCCGTGATCCCAAGGAAGTCCGTGTCGGTGATACGGTGACCGATGTGGCCAATCCGTGCGATGAACCGCTCGAGGGATACCGCCAGTTGATAAATTACGCCTGAGCGACCCCAGTTTTACCTTTGAACCTGAAACATCCCAGTCATTTGGTCACGGGTTCCGTTGTGGTTTTCTCGGCCTTCTTCATATGGAGGTCGTCCAGGAACGCCTTGAGCGCGAGTATAACCTGAACCTTGTTTTAACGACGCCTAATGTGGCTTATCGTTATGAAACAAAGGGCGGGGTGATGACGGAGATCGAAAATCCTTCGCAGCTGCCCAGTCCGAGTGAGGTCAAGTCGGTCGAAGAGCCGTATCTTAAAGTTTCTGTCCTTACGCCGGTCAACTGCATGGATGCGGTCATGGAGCTGACCAAGCGCAAGAGAGGCATCTATATCAAGAGCGAGTATATTTCTGATCGCATGCGCGTGGTCTATGATATTCCTCTTTCCGAGGTTATTGTTGATTTCAATGATATGGTCAAGTCAGCCACGCGCGGTTATGGTTCGATTGATTATGAGTTCAGCGGTTATCGTTCGGCCCCTATCGCCAAGCTTGATATCCTGATCAATGATGAAGCGTGCGATGCCTTTGCGTGTCTGGTGCATAAGGATCATGCGTATGAAAAGGGTTCGGCGCTTTGCGATAAACTCAAAGAGCTTATTCCCGCCCAGCTTTTTGAGATCCGTATCCAGGCAACCTGTGATGGGCGTATCATTGCATCTTCCCGCATAAAATCCATGGGTAAGAATGTGACGGCCAAGTGTTACGGCGGTGACATTTCGCGCAAGAGGAAATTGTGGGAGAAGCAAAAAGAAGGTAAGAAGAAGATGAAGCAGGTCGGCCGGGTGGAAGTGCCGCAGGAGGCATTTCGTGCAGCTTTGAAAATTTAAATGTAGGGGCGGGCTCCCATGCCCGCCCTTATCAACAAAAGGAACCCCGTGTTTAATAAGTTATTGACCAAAGAAAATAAAGCCATCGCCTGGGAATGGATAGAATCTCTTGCAGTGGCTTTTATTCTGGCGATGGTCATTCGGACATTCCTGATCCAGCCGTTCAAGATCCCGTCAGGCTCCATGCGCATGACCCTCATTGAAGGGGACCGGTTGTTTGTCAATAAACTGGCCTATGGC
>JFJP01027898.1_pt1 | contig 10853 bp, 9 predicted proteins | sample 431651 | NCBI WGS metagenome assembly JFJP01 (sample SAMN02602958, study PRJNA72255) | Microbial mat metagenome, whole genome shotgun sequencing project. | biome: fresh water; feature: sink hole; material: water; isolation source: purple microbial (photo- and chemosynthetic) mats found in...
GAAATACACAAGAAAAGTTCCACAAGGGCGATTTTCGAGATTTTATTCGAAAAAGCCTTTGGTTTTACTCCGATAAAAAGGGTTTTAAAGAAGAAAATGACCATGGATATTGGGAAAAGCTCAAGAGAGAGTAAAATGTCATTAAAGAATTAAAGAGTTCGAAGGTTAACATAGAAAAAATGATTGATATTGAGGATTTTTTAAAGAAATAAAGATCTTTTATTATTTAATTAATCAATAGATTGGGATTTTTATATTAAATTCTTCTTCTTTTTTTTAAAGATTTTATGTTAAGTGGGATAAAATATAGAGGTTATTTAGCATAAATAGCCACATGTCCAGAAGCTTCTATGTTTTTCAGGGTTGGAAGAAATTTTGCCTTTCAGATGAAGAGTAAAAAGGGTTTTTATATGATGATTGAGGGCTTTTTCGGAAGCCTTTTTCAATTGGATGTGAGAAAATGTGCATTTTGCAAGGAGAAACTCGACTATTTTCAGGTGGCCCCAGCGAGAAGCGACTTCTAAAGGAGTTTCATCAAGCTTTTTTTTAAATCAAATGAAAGTTCAAATTAAAATTTAAAGGTAAAAATTGAATGAAAATATTTTTTTTAAAGAAAAAATCGAAGGTAAAATTAAAAAAAAATCCAACTATTCATTAATCATTAAAACCTTTGATGGTATGTTTGGATCTGCTTTGTTTTCCAATAAGAATTCCACTATCTTAAGGCCTTATTTTAAAATGGGGACATAACATTTTTAATAAAATCTACGAAACTCTTAAATTGGCGTTTCGAGCTGCAACATAAAGTGGGGTCTCCCCGTGAATATTCATCTTATTTACAATATGATCAGGGTCATCAAAAGCTAAAATATATCTAAAAAAAACTCAAAAACAATTATTTATTTTTTTAAAAAAGACCTGGTCTCATCTTTTTCGATAACAGTTTGTATTTCTTTCAAATCTTCTTCAGAGCCATTTTCAACACATTCGAAGAATCTCCGCATTGTTTTATGTTTATCAAAAACTTTTTCCATTAATAGAGGAGTTTTTTCTTTGCTTTGTTCACCGTCTTTTATTGAGAACGAATGGTATTGCGAAATCTCATGCATTAATGAATTCTATTTGAATATTTTTAAAAAAAAGGAAAGAAAACAAATCAACCGATCAACCCATTTATTATTTTAATATGACCCTTAAAGGATCGTGTATACATGAGATTAATATTTGTTTATATAATTTACTGGATCTGGTAGGCTTTTTACTTCTTCTGTCCTCATGAGAGAAACTGAACGAACCACTGTTGAAAGCTTGCTCCAATTTCTGCGACCTTTAGAGATTTTTATGCTTAATGGGTGATTTTTTAATTTCGGTTGTTCATCAGGGAGAATTGATTCTTGAACTTCTTGATTCAAATCATTGCTGCTTTTTTGCCTAGAAAGGTGGGTGGTGGGCTTTTTGATGAGAAAATATGGTTATGGTTTTATAAGAGGGAGAGTACTATTGTTTTATGGTTATTGCTAAATTTGCTTTTGGAAAAGGGCTGTATGAGGGAATCCATTTGAATTGATGCTCTCTTGTTTTTTCAGAAAATTAAATTCCTTTCAAAGAGTTATAATGACTGTTTCTTTTATTTTTTAATTTTATTTTTTGCAATTTTTATAGTCAACAAATATTCTTTAAGATTGAAATTCCAAAAATCACTTTAATTTTTAAGGAATTGTTTAATAAACCGAAAAAAATTAAATTTAATTAAAATCCAATTTTAAATTATAACCACAGAGAACCTCCTTTGATTTGCACAATGGCAATTGCAGCGCGCTAGCAAGCTCGGACTTTTTGCACTTTCCATTAAGCTTTATTAGAAGGAGAGAAAAAAATTCTGATTGCTGAACTGGTTTTTTCCTTTCTGAAAAACAAAGTTGTAAATTGGTTTAAAAAAAAAATATTTTTGGGAAAAAATACAGAAATTGAAAAAAATGACAATTAAGATATTATTAATTTTTTTCAATATAAAAAATGAGAATGTTGAAAAAATTGTGAAAAAGATTATTTTTCCTATGTACAAACATTACTTTTTTAGTTTTTTCATAGAAAGTCAATTTCTCAGAATCGTTTTCCAAAAAGATTCTGATTCATTTCGTCTTTTTTTAGTTTCTAAATCCATTTTTGCTCACAGTTTTCACAATTTTTTTTAAATATGTAATAAAAAGGAAAATGAGAAAGAAAAAGAAAAAGAAATCCAATATTTCAATTGATAAGTATTTTTCGACATAAATTCCAAAGAATGATTTTATTTCAATAGAAATTCAATCTAAAAAAAAAAGCTATTTTTTATTTCAAAGCAACCCAATAATGTAGGTTAGTTCAAAAACTAACCTACACCAAAAAAAAAATCCACCCACCAAAAAAATATAACAAAAAAGATTAATTTAGCAAGCACTCATAAGGTATGAGTTAAATGGCATTATGGAGCCATTTCTTCCAAAATCTCTCTATCATTCCTTCCCAATGAATCCCTTTTATTCAGCTTCCAAGTATAGTTAATTTTATTGAGCTCTTCCTCAGCTCTGAATAAATCCTTCATATTTAAATCTTTTTTCCATCTTCCATTTTCATCCCTTTTATAAATTTCCAAAACGTTTATTTTCGGCTTATTGAGATCCTGCTGGTAATCGAAATCCCTTACAGAAGGTCTTGGCAGTCTTTCGAAGAATAAAGACTCCAAATTCGCCTCTTTGTTTTCTTGTTGTTTAGCTCCATCCCCTTCGTCATGGTTCTTTGGCAAAATCTCAACGTTTTGCATATCATATATTGAAGCCATTACACTTTTGTTTGGAAGAATTGAATCAATATTTTCTTTCTTTTGATCGAGTGTCTTTTTTTTTGAAATATTGTCACAATGCAGCTGTGATACGGTTGCTGCCATAGATGATTTGCTCAGTGAGGTGTCGATTTTGGACTTGCGCACAGGTTTGATGATATGGGGATGTTTGATTTTATCGTTGGCGAGAGAACAGCAATGCTGACCCATTAGGTTTTTTTAAAAAATTTTTAAAAAAAAGTTTCTGAAAATTTATAATTATTTATTTTCATAGATTTTGCGTTTTTTTTCGACTTTAATTTAAGGAAAACGCAACAAAAATTTATTAGTATTGTTAAATATGAAATAAAAACAAATTTTAATTGAAAAGTTTTTTTATTTTTTTTTTAAAAAACTTGCAAAAAAATAGAAAAAAATAAAAAAATTTAAAAGCATTTTTTTTTTCTTAAAATACAATAAAAAAAAACATTAAATTTTTAATTTTTGATGTGCCGATCTTTTTACTTTCTCGGAAACAAAAAATTCATAATGGAAAACCTAATCGCATTTAATTCAGGGGAATTTCGATGCATTGCGACCTTTTTCTTGCTGATAATCCCCACGAATATTTTCCTAGCCTTAGAGTTTTTAATAAACTCATCATAATTTCCTTTTAATCTTTTTTTATGCAATACAGATTTGATGAGGATTTTGAATTTCCTGTAAAATTGGTGATTTTATTCTCAATTTTACTGCTTGAATTTGTCTCAATTTATTATTTTTTACGATGCACTTTAATAGATCCAGGCATTGTTATGATACCTTTCGAGAATACAAATGGAACTGGTTTGAATTTCCTTCAGCATTTAAAATTTAAGCTGAATAAAAATCACCCACTTTTTTTATCGAACCCCCCATTTTCTTTTAATCTATTTTCCAATTAATTTTTTTAACAGAAAACAATTTAAAAATTATTGAGTACAAAAACAAGACCTTCGTTTTAAAATTTTGTGCTTCTTGCAAACTATTTCGTCCTTTAAGAGCCCATCATTGTCGATTATGTGACCTTTGCATTGAAGAATTAGGTTTAATACATTTTCAAATTATAAATTTCTATATTTATAAAAAAGATCATCATTGTCCTTGGATTTCAAATTGTGTGGGTCGTCGTAATAGAAAATATTTTGTGAGCCTATTGATATATACGACTCTGCTCTGTTTTGAAATTTTGGCTCTTTCCCTTTATAAATTTTCCCAATGTCTTGATAAAACCGAAGAAACCAAACCTCGAATCATTTATTTAATCATTTTTATTGCAATGACCTTAGCCTTTGGCCTCTCAATTTTTTTTCTCCTGATTTTTCAATTTTATCTGATAATAAAAGGAATGACTACAAATGAATATTTAAGAGGAACTTTTAATAATATCAATAACCCCTTTGATCATGGTTTTTGTGAGAATTTGAAGATTTTTTTGAAAAGTGACCAAGGGCAGAGTAATATATCGTTGAGTTATTTGATTGATAAAAAAAATTATGATGATAATATGACTTTGAAATCAAAAGAAGAGTCCATGAAAAGAAATAGTGATTTCTCTTTGGAAATGAATCTTATGAAAACGATTCAAGCTTTAAAATCTGATGAAGAAATACCAAATGGAAACTCAATGCATTTAAACTTAATGAATGAGGCCAATGCTATTTAAACAAAGAATTTTATTTTTAGAAGCAATGTCCATTTTAGTTAATTAAAAAAAAAACCTCGACATTTTTTTTTTTTAAGTCAAAGTTTTTTGGAATAAAAAATTAAAAATAAGTGTTTCATAACGCCTAAATCTGAACAATTTTTTTTCTTTTATGACCATTAATTTTATATTAATAAACTCTTGCATTTTTTAAAGATTTAATTTATAAAATATAAAGATTCCCAAAGTTTTTTATTAGTAATCAATGTTCAGATTATTTTAAAAAAAACAGACAATCCTGAATTATTTTTTTTTAATAAAAATTCAATTTTTTCAACACAAAAAAATTAATAGAATGTTAATAATTTCTGATATTTCAAAAGGACTTTCTCCCCATAGAAATTGCCATCCTCTAGCTCACTTTTCTCTTTTAAAAGCTCATTGAAATTTATGTCGAAAACCTTCGAATTCTTCAAAAAGCTGGTTAAAACATCAATGATATAATCTATGAGAACCAACTGAGTTCTTTCATTTTTTTTAGTATAAATCACACTTGAAATATCTTTCAGATAGCCCATACCATAAAAAATCACAAGTTTTTGGAACTTTTCCTTTTCATTTTCAGTGTAATCTCCGTAAATCACATTCCCTAAATCTTTATCTTTCTTCAATTCAATCAATAAACCATTTTTTAGATATAAGTTCATAATTTCCTCATAGATTTTTTCATGATAAAAACTTTCTTTTTTTACTATTTTGAACAAGTTGTCAAACCCCATAAAATTTTTCGTTAATTCTGGGTTTTTTATTAGTTTATCTCCGAAATTTCTAATAATTTCTTTTGAGTTATGCCTGATAAACTGAGTCAATAGCACCATGAATTTCTCCAAACTGTAAATAGCATTAGGTTTAACGATCAATCCTAACAAAAGCTCATAATTTGCGAACATTTCAACTGTGAGAAAATGCAAAAATCCTATAAAAGCTCTCATATAATTGATTTGTCCTAGAAAACGATTTATTTCTGCCTTTAAATTATCGGCAATCACCGCATTCTCATTATTTCCCCTATTTGGACTAAAGATGGCCGTTTTCTTCTTTTCAATTATTGCTTTTGCTAATTCAGGACTCTGAATGAGATTTTTATTCTTGATTTTCTCAGTTAAATCAAAGAGATCTTCCCAGGAAATTCTCTTTTGTTCTTCAAAGGCCAACATGTGACCTAATAATTTATCAACAATAGGTCCAAATTTCTTCTCTTTCACAATATTTTTTTGTTTATTCATATTATTCAAAAGGTCTTTCTCATTAATCCCTTTCCAAGGAGCATCCCCCATAATCATTTCATACAAAACAATGCCCAAACTCCACACATCGCATTTAGAAGTATAGGGTTTTCCAGTCAATACTTGCATTGACATGTACAAAGGACTCCCAACGATTGTTTTTAACATTTCATTGTTAAAATTATCCACAATTTTAGCAAAGCCGAAATCACAAAGTTTAAAAACCCCATTATCAATAAGAATATTGGCAGGTTTGAGATCGCGATGTATGACCCCGTGCTTGAATAACTCCTTAAATCCTTCAATCAACTGGAAGAAAATAGACAGAGCTTGTTCTTCAGTTTGTTTTTTGTTGAGTATATATTCACGAAGATCACCATCTTGACAATATTCTGTTATAAAATAATAGCTTGTGCTAGATTGAAAATAATCCAGAAATTTTACGATGTTATGGTGGTTCAATTTTTTCATTATTTGCACTTCACTTTTTAATTGGTTTTTTAGATATTCGTCGTTTTTGAAATTGCGGATGTCCATTTGTTTGAGAGCTACTTGAAGGTCTGTTGACATATCGAGAGCAACATAAACTTTACCAAAAGAACCTTGTCCTAAACAGTATTTTGAGTTGTATTTGTAACGATCTATGATCTTGTATTCCTCAAGTTTTTGAGAATGAATGCTTGAAAAATTGTTTATGTTCATATATATAGAACGTTTTTTTATTAAAAATATTAAAAAACAACAAAAAAATTTATTGTTGATATATATATGTTTTTTGAAAAAAAAATATTAATTTCTTTGAAACTTTTCTATTCTTTTCAAATATTTAAAAGAAAAAAATATTTAAAAAAAAAAAAAATTAATGTTTTTTTAAATGTAGTGACCATAATCTTTGATATGGATTTCATCTAAACTTGTAGTTATATTGAAATTAAGATGAGTCTTTCTGGGATTATTCTTATAGAATGAATTTTACAATTAGCTTTTTGATAGTGAAAACTCATCTATTTGCTACATAAATTCATTCGTGAATTTTTGGGGAAGACTTTCGTTATTTTTCCTGTATTTGGCTTTTGTGGTGTTTTATCTTGTTTGGCTTGCTTTCAATAGTGTTTAACCTCTCAGATGAAAAGGCATTTATGTTTTCTGTTTGAATATTTAGAGAGTGGGAGTTTTAACTCAGGGTTTACAGGTTTAATCTGTCATAATAGGAAAGAAAGTGATAAATTTTATGAAATACATAAAAAAATTAATAAATTAGAAGGTTTGAAGTCTCGTAACACATAAAACTTCATACCTTCAGATGACGATAGTTTAAATCTATAAATAATTAATTCATTAAAACTTAATTTTATATCAAGTCCAAACTTTTTCAAAAATTACTTCAGTATTTTATTTATTCTTGAACTTCCCTTTCATTCTCTTATATAAACTCTCCATCACCCTTTAAAAACCCTTTCATAAAACTCTCAAAAATAATATGACATTCAGACACCTTCAAAATACATAAAAACCTTAAAAAATGGAAATTTCCCTATATCTTATCTCTAAACCCCTCAAATAAACGAAAAAAAATTATTATATTACTTCTTTTTTAATTATCTTTTTTAAATAAATGGACGAACATCCAAAAAATCCGTTCTCTTTTCCCGACCCTCTACCTTCAGGTTCTTTTTCAGTCTCAAACGCTAGATACCCACCATTTCCCTATCAAAACGACTTGGATCTCCACACTTCTTTCAAACCCACAAACGATTTATATGAGTCTTCTTTTTTGCCAGATTATTTGAACAATGAAGATCAAATCTCATATTGTAACGCCAATTTCGATGAATTGCCTTTTAAGGAAGAGAAAAGATCATATATCAACAGTTTTCTGCCACAAGAAGTCATTGGAGTTTATAACAATCAACACACAGACAATGAGGATGAATTTGGTAAAGGATTTCATTTGATGAGTGAAGAAGAATTAGATAAAAATGATGGGTTTTCGAACCCGCAAATAAATTTCGAAATGGATGATGAAAAGTATCAAATGCAGAAAGAAGATGATTTTGAGGTTAGTTTTTTTTAATGATTTTTTAGTTTAATTGAGGAAAAAATAATAGAAGGATTTATTTGAGAAAAAACTGGAAGGAGCTAAAGAAAACTTCACGTTAAAGAATGAACCGAATGGGAATTGCGCACAAACCAATATTGGTGTTAATAAAAGTATTTATAAAAAAAAATTTACAATTTTGATCATTTAAACATTTTTGGTAGTTTTTTTTACTTATAAAGAAAATTTAAAAACTTTTTTTTAAAAATAAAATTTCTTTTTTTTATATTTTTACTAGAAATTTTATTTCTTAAGAATTTTTGCATTTTTTAATTATTTTCATAATTTTTCATAAGTTTCAATTTTTTCTTATTTTTTTAATTTTTCTCCAATTTAACTTTTTTAAATTTCTTTATTAGATTCAATCCCCAACACTTCTTTTTATGATTGTCCTCCTCCCCAATACAGCATCTATTACCAATCTCCAGCCTTTAACATCACCAATCAGACCAACAACAACATTTACAACATGCAATATTATTATAACAACAATTTCATGATTCCAAACAGCACTAACCCTCTCTTGAAATTCAAGCCTCAAGTCAAAGAACCCCCTGAATTTCATGAACCTGGACCTTTTAGTGAAAAACCGAAAAAATCACGGAAAAAATCCAAAGTTGAAGAAAAAATAAAAATTACCAAAAAAATCAATAAAGCCAATAGCAATAATCCGTTGATCAAAATCAAAAAAACAAAGGAAACTTCATTTTTTAATGATTCCAACATGAATTCTTCTAGGAATTCCTTGAAACGGGTTCGGCATCAGACTTTCTCCAAAGAAATGCTTTCCCAATCAGATGACCATTCAGAACCTCCTTCAATTAACAATAGCTTTTATAACAATCTCCCGTCAAACCCTTCTCAAAGTTCTTATCATCCATTAAACAATCCTATAAATAAAGCTCTGTATATGAGCGTTTATCCTTCACAAGATAATGATAGGCGAATGTATTATAATAACCCTCAAGGTTTTAACCAAAATGGCTTAGTGTACAACAATCAGGCCTTTATTAATAATAAATTGAAGGAAAGAATGTTGCAACACCATGCCAATTCTTCACAAAGTTATCCTTATATTTCACAAACTGATTTCTTACCAAATGAAGAGCCTTTAACACCAAGTAATAATCCTTATATCGGCAACATCAATAATAATATGCAGAGTAGCATTAATAACATGAACAATGCCATTCATATGGGCAATAATACCATGATCAATACAAAAATGATAAATAATAATTTAGGCAATCCTATGAACAACGGTATGAGTAATAATATAATTAACAATGGTATCATGAGCAATGCCTTGAACAATCATCATATAAACAAAAATAATATGAACAATAATATTATGAACAATCAAACAATGAACAATAATCTAATAAATAACAGCAATAACCCATTGAAAAATTCCAAACTTCTGCCGAATAACAGTAATTTTAACATGTTAAATGTCATGAAGAAAATGATGAATCCTTCCTCCGGTCCTTAAATCAAGATGGAAGCACCTAACACGGCCTCCGATAAAACGCCATCTTCTTTTGTTATGTACAATCCCAACATCCCGAACCCCCATCACACTGAACATAATAATAAGTCCCATAATCAAAACCCAGACCCCGAAAGTCATCTGACAAAAAAAATGATAAATTTCTCTACTAATCCATCACAAAGACCTGCCATGATGAATTTCGGTAGTAATATGCATTATGAGAACAATGGATGCAAATATGAGGCTAATAACAACAATAACATGCCTTTGCAACAGCAAAAGCCTGTGAATTACAAAGGTTATTTCCCTATAATGGGACAAATGCCTAATTTTTCGGAGAATCAAGCCAATAAAACCGGGAAAAAAACACATCATTCTTACTATTTACCCACTAAAAAAGAACAAAATCCTTTATTAAACAGTGCAAAAGCATTTAACAGCAAGCAAACCACTATGGAAAAACAACAAATACCAAAAAATTATGGCATGATGCAGAATTTTCAAATGAATTACCCACAAAACCAACAAGAATATAAACAAATGTATAATAATAACTTGAAACCGTCTGTTTTTATGGGCTATCCTCCACAAAATAGCAGCAATGTTCCCAGTTCTGGGAATAATGAGATTGAAAACAATACAAATAATGCTATTGGACAGAAAAAAATGATGAAAAGTGGGATAAATACGATGCCGAATTTAAACCAAAATCCTCAAAACCATGCTCAAAATCAAACAAAACCTATGAATTTCTATCAAATAAACGTTTCAAATCCTGTAAATCAGCAGATTCCAAGCAATAATTATAATAATTCTATCGAATTATTGCAGAATAGAATGCACATGTTGCACACACAGCAAGCCAAAGGCCAACATAACGATAATAATTCAAATTTAAACTATGAAAAACCAAATATAAATACAAATAGCAGTCCTTTTAATTTAGATAATGAACACCTTTTGAAGCTTTATCGGCAATTCACAGAAAAAAAAGCATGTGCTTTCCAATTACAAAACCCAAATAAAAAATTCTCAAAAATCAAAGAGAAGCAAAAGCCCACCAAACCAAATCAAACGAAAGAACCTCCTTTAATTACAAATAGCAAAGATGTTCTGGATCAGAAAGAAAAATACAATGAGAAATTGATACAAAATAGCATGATTTCCAATGCAAATGAACAGAAAATTGGGGCTTTGACTGTTGAAGAAAGAAGGATGAAAATCGAAAAATATTTGAAAAAAAAAAGGAAAAGAAGCTTTAATAGAAAAATCAATTATGCCTGCAGAAAGCAAGTTGCTGATAAAAGACTGAGGATTAAAGGCAGATTTATGAAGAAACCAAAGCAAGATAGAGGGGACCATTTATAAAGTGGAAAATTATCTTATAAATACCCTTTTAAAATATATGAAAAAGGGACCTTTTATTTTGAAATCAGAGACCTTTTTGTGATTAAATTATATTAAAGAAGGTAAAGGTTGTAAAGGTTTTTTTT
>JFJP01005997.1_pt1 | contig 10852 bp, 11 predicted proteins | sample 431651 | NCBI WGS metagenome assembly JFJP01 (sample SAMN02602958, study PRJNA72255) | Microbial mat metagenome, whole genome shotgun sequencing project. | biome: fresh water; feature: sink hole; material: water; isolation source: purple microbial (photo- and chemosynthetic) mats found in...
AGCCAAGCAACGGGCTTCGCCTTGGTCTGGACATAGACGGAACTATTACCGCTGACCCCAAGCTCTTTGCCGAAATTTCCACCTATTGCCGTGAACATAGTGGGCAAGTCCATATCGTGACCTCTCGGTCAGAGGCTGGGCGGAAGGAAACAGTTCATGAGCTACGTGGGTACGGAATCCAGTTTGACCACATCCACTTTATTGGTGAAATGTCGCGTGCAAACGATGGTTGTCCGCACAAAGAGCTGGACTGGTTTCAGCGCTACCTCTGGCAGAAAGTGGAATACGCCACGCAAAACGGACTCACGCACTTCGTTGACGACGACCCGAAGGTACTGTCCCTGTTCGCCACCTACGCACCGGGCATTGTTGTCAGCTCAGCAGCGGATCGGGTCAAAATCGCAGACCCGCTTTACGAGTTGGCGGTAAAGGTCGTTCTGACTAGCCAGGAGGCTAGCATTTCACTCATTCAGAGGCACCTGAAACTAGGTTACACCCGTGCTGTCAAACTCATGGAAGCAATGGTGGAGGCAAAAATTGTCAGCCAACTACCAGACGAAGAAAGCCTACGCAGCATTCTGGAACCGTTTGTGACAGCAAAACGGCTAGCCGCTTTCCCGGCAGGGGAAACTCAGCAATTGGGTAGGCCAGAAGTAGACGAATCGTCAGCAGGACGGAACATATGACACGGCAAGAGAACCACAGCCATGCAGATCCAGGTTCCCTTGAGCCAAGTCTGAAATCGTCTTCCAGACTCTTGAAGTACGGCCTGACCCGTATTTGCCACCAGTCCAACTGTCCCGCCCGTCCCGACTCCCAAAAGGGGACGAGACAGACGGGAACAGGGATGATCTGAGACCATGAAAGTCTTTGGTCAAATGGAAATAGCCGAAAAACCTTGGTTTGAGTTTCGCAATGGGCTCTATTACGAACGTACCTATTGGGGAAGCTTGTCACTCTCTGAATGGCCTGCTCTGCATGCCGTAGTTCAGTCCCCAGACCGAAATAAATTTGCTTCAATTGTCGATGACGTCCTCTGCAAATTTGACATGCTCGCGCCCGATCGCAATCCAGCAGATTGCTTCTTGGATAGTATGCCTTGTATTGGTGTGTTGCCAGAGCTCTGTAAATGCTATGCCAAAGATTTGGTAAGGCCAAGCAAACGATTGGCTATACGCGTTGGAATGCACACACTGATGGAAAATCAGTCACTCTTCCACCAAATGAAGGAGCTGGCTGTTCAACTTCCGAATATCCTTTCATCGGATTTCCCTTGGCCTGAGGGAGCTAACGAGGAATTCAGGCAAAAATGCGTATTTAATGCCAAGCAAATCATTGCTCAAACGGATTTTGCACGGGCGATTCCGGCAGAGGTGCGTACTTTACTTGCACCTATACATTATTCCCGTTTGCAGATAATGAAACTTCTTGTGGATTGCCCTAATGCACGTGAATTGTTGAAATCAAATCCAATATGGGCAATTGGACTTGCCATTTATAGCTATGACGTCAGTAATTTGGGTTGCACAAGGAAATATCTGAAACCACTCGGGAATTTGAGCCCGATTGAAATAGCTGAGCTTCTGGGATTTCCAGCAACTGACGTGGTAGTTCGTATTCTTGCGAAGGTTTCACCAGCCTGGATTAATTCAGAACGACTCACGTTGCTTATTGAACTGATGCGAGATGATGGCATGCTCAAGATTCTAGAAGACGTTGAGGTGCTGTCCGATTTAATTCTCGACCTACTTTCTATTCCTACATTCAAGGGAAGATTGACCTCAAACTTGCTAAATGAAGTGCTTGCCGAAAGTCTTCCCACTTGGCTATTTGATGCCCGTGAGCATAGCACAAGGCAACATTCTGTGATTCCAACCTAGAAATATCTGCATGGGCAGAACATCAACTTGACGAGTTGTCATTGGACCCAGACGAGTTGGAAGTCCAACGCGAGTTGGCGTCCTATGAAATTCTTCACCTCATGGAGAGAATTGCCAAGCTGGAAGAGCAAGTAGTGGTACTGGGATCAGGCTTCGAGTCAACTACTAAATTTCACAAGCTATCTTTGCTGAAGGACCATGAAGCAGCGCTTGAGGCACTTCTTGCACGTCATCTATGAGAATCTTCTTTGACACAGAGTTCACCGGGCTGACCTCTGACCCGCGCCTACTGTCGATTGGTATGGTGGCTGACGATGGTCAGGAACTCTATATTGAGCTTACCGACGGTTGGACGGAAGCCATGTGCGCCCCCTGGACGCGACAGCACGTTCTGCCAATGTTGGGTAAAGGAGAACAACTTACGCGCCGCGAGGCAGGTAGGCGGATTGGCGACTGGTTAGCTTCCTTACCCGTCCCGCCTACCTTGCTTGGGGACACTGACTGGGACACCACCCTGCTCACCCAACTGTTGGAGGAAAGCAAGCCACCTAAAGGTAGTTTCAAGGTGGAACTGGTGAAGTTCAGCTCCAAGGAGCTGGCCAAGTCGTTTGAGGGTGCGAAACAACGGTACTTCGAACTGAAGCAGGTAGTACCTCACCACGCCCTAACTGACGCTCACGCCTTTCAGGCGGCTTGGGGTAGTGTCTTTGGTCCGACCTCGGTACCAGCCGAACAGAAATCTCAATAAGGGAAACCCAAAATGCCGAGTCTGAATCAAGGCGATATTTTCGCTGCCGCTGTTGATCATCAATGCGAATTGACCATCGTGTTTGGGCACATCGGATTTAATGAAATGAGTGGATACTGGCAAGACTTTGCCGGAAGTCAGCCCAGGCTAGCCCATGTCCATGATCCTTTCAGTGAAATTTGTGGTCGGCCAGTTGAGTTTCAGGAGCGACAGTGGCTCTGGTTTGCTCCTGACGGCGAAAACCATGGGCTGACCAACTCACAACTTACCGCTGTCCTTATGGAGGCATTGACTTGGGCCTCGGGCAAATCGGTGAAGTCAGTGATGACAAATGGCGTTGCCAATATTGATCATGGCACTGACACCACTAATGCCAACGTTCGTGCTCAATTCCTTATTGACCTTGCCGCTACCCTTGAACAGAAATTTGAGGTCACCATCAGCTTGATCAGCGCGAACGACGTGTTCCTTCGTAACGCTGCTTGATACTAGTCGCCGGACAAAAGTCGCCCAGCCAAACACCAGTGCAAACGATGGGTAGAGCGATGGGTAGCCCACCCAACCTGTTTGGACTGGCTTTCGTGACACGTACCGTTGGCGGAGAAAACCACCGCTTGCTGTGACGACCCCTGGAATTTGGCGGTGGCAGTGCCAGCTTCCTGACGCACCAGCCGTAACACCGTAACTACCCAGAACGGCTGAGGCTTTTCACGTTACCTCTGTGTTACCCGTTACACCCGTAAACGGAACACGTAACGCTAAGGTAACGGGAAAAGTGTCGGCCGACGAGGGTAGTTACGTCGTTACGGCAAAGCAGAGTTTGCCGACAACGCCCAAACTTAACTGACTGGACATAGGGGAATTGACTTGACTCCCTCAACCTTGGAGTACCTCGCCTATTGGGCACATCCTCACATAGATTTCCGCAAGTAGTCGGGCGTCAGACATACAACCCTGCAATAGCCTATATTGTCTAGGATCAACTTCAAATCTATCGCACAATTTCTCAAATGTCGGCGATTTAATTTTTAGTATCTTGCGAGCCAAGACAAATGCGCCAATAATATTTGGACAAATTTGATTGAGCGAAGTAAAGCCAGCACCAATCAATTCCTGGTTAAGCTGATCAAGATATGGATAGTCATGGTGTGTCAATAGCTCTGAACCATTGATGAAATTTACTAATGTATTAGCGATTTCAATAAATTTTGGTTTGTCAGCTAGGAATTCTTGAGGCAACTTGTGTCGGGATGGAAAATTTGAATCAACTTCAACTCCTGGATTAAGGTAGGCGTGAAATACGCTACCTGACACTTTTCCATCGAGTATCTCAACTGCTGCGATTTCTACCATTCTGTAAATAAACGGGAGTTTGCTTGACATCATCACATCAAACTCTACTATCACCTTGCGATTAGAAGAACTGACTAATTGCCAAGCAGACTGATCCAAATCCAAGTTCATAGGGTTTTCATGAGTCAAGTCTATTAATGCTGATGAACTGACATTCGGTTCATTAGATTTAGATTTGCTTCCTGTTGGAATTAATTGATCCGCCTGTAAGTCGAGGAATTCCGGCGGGTTTCGCTTGTACCGCCGCATGACGGCTTGAATCAAGTCCGGCAACTCGTTGTTGAGTGCTACCGCGATCCGGTGCATGACACTCAACGTAGGTTGATTTTGGGCAAGTTCTAGCTTGGCGACGTAGGTTCGATTGACGTCTGCACGATGAGCAAATTCCTCCTGCGATAACTTGAGCGCAGACCGCTGAGCCTTCAACTCAGATGCGAATGCCTGTAACAGTGCGTGGTCTCGACTCATCGCGGCGACTTTGGCAGTCCATCCGCTTTAATGCACCACCCTATGTGGTACAAAATACGCCTTCCAAGCAACCCGCATATATGGTACAAACTAACTGTCTGCAGTTCTAGCTGCGGTTGGGGCGGAGTCGCTACGAGCCTGAAATTAGCCAGTAGCCACATTCCGCATGAAGAAATGTGGTTGTTGATGCGGAGGTTACTTTGCCGACTAAAAGCGAACTGAGGAATGAATTTAGGAAACAAGCTGCGGGATGGGAAGTTCCGCACATCGGCGTATTTCGAGATATTCCTGAAGAAATTTTTCCTGATGTACCTAATATCTTTCGGGCATTCTCATTAGTCAGCAAAGAGAAGGTTCGGTATGTAGTGCTTGGGCAAGATCCGTATTACCAAATAGGCTTGAATAACCAACCAATTGCAACCGGGGTTGCATTTGGAGTCAATGACATAAGTCACACTCCTAAAAATGCAGCAACATCAATTTATAAAGTACTGAAGGGTATTTATGGAGGCAATAAAAATAGATATGAGAAATCCAATTTGGAAGATTGGGCTAGATGCAAGGGTATCCTGCTACTAAATGCAGGATTAACAGTTCCCAAGCCGAACGACAATGAAGAACCAAGAGAATCCGCAGGACGTCACTTGGACAAGTGGGAAGAATTTACTAGGACGATACTTAAATCGTTACTTCCAAAATTAGTAACAATCGTCGCCTGGGGAAAAGCAGCATCAAATCTTGTCGATGAGGCTTGCCCTAAGAGGAAAAATGTCTGGCGTTGCAACCACCCAAGCGCAAGTAGAGGAGAACTCCCGGCTTTCAGTGAATTCTGGAAGGGTGAAGGTAAAAAACTAACATGTCGCCAAGTCTAGGCTCACGGTCTAGACACTCGAGTTGCCAGAATCCAAAGGAAACTGGCAACTCAAGACAGATAAATCAAAATTAGTTATTTCAGCATTAGAAGTTTATTATCATCGCAAAGTAGATGACCAGATTCAATTACTTTCAGTACGGCTATCCGTGCACGGTAAATATTACTTTCCCCTTCAAGTTCCTCTAACAGTCGATTGATTCTGCCTACTACGTAGTCTAGCGGTAGTTTGGAGAAAATAGTCACCTGCTGGTTCCTCGGGTTGTAATGCCAGAGCTCATTTAGTAAAGCTTGAAATGTTGAAATGATGCAATTGGGAGTCAATGTTTCCTCAATGTCATCATTGAACAGAATGCTGCTGAAGGAGAATAAAGATTTAGTAGTCATGTTAGTAACCATTATTAAATAGAGCATAAGTATTTCCATGTATTACCTATAATCAGTAAGTAAACATGGCGGGTCAAAGAGAATTTTGCTTTGACATTTGCCTGACAAACTTATCTAATAATGGATAAATCTGTCAGGTGGTGGTTTAGTTATTTCGCATCGAAATTTGTGAGCCTATTCCGACAGATTTGGGATAGCAGCTTGCAGACTTGATTCCAAGTACAGCAAGTCTTCCACTTGAACTAAATTGCCTATTTCGATTAATTGCCTAATAACTAATTTTGTCATAGCTCGTCGAAGTCGTCTATCGCAATTACTTATTTGGCCATTAAGCTTCTCAACAACTAAGTCAATGGAATATCCGTCTGTCCATGGTGGGTCAGCAGTGGTGCATTCCATTCGATCTTGAAGCACTAGCGCCTTAAATCCTGAAAGGATGAGCTCTTGATTTCTCGTTAGGTCTACCCTTCCGAATGACTTTCCCGTCACGCCGTAACTGGCCTCGGCAGACGGGGCTTTGTACGTTACGCCTTCGTTACCTGTTCCGTTGTCTGGCGTCACGGTTTGCAGGTTAGCTGCTTGTGCCCCTTCAACTGCCTTCGGCGAAACACCGTCACCAACCCCGCCAGCAGAGGAGTAGCCTGTTACTTCTGAGTGACGCGTTACGGTTTGGGCTGTAACAGGTGACGCGAGGGTAACGGTCGGTGGGTCGCACGCCTTGGACAGTTCCGGCGTTACGGCAGAAACCTCAGAAAGTTGGTCAGCGAAAACATACCGTGCGAAAGCGTCTTCAAATTTATGGATCTGGTAGCCTTTTAGCGTTCTGCCGCCTAAACGGATGGTATTGCTATAAATCCCGTACTCTCCCAGGCGCTTCGCCACTTGCGTGGTGGTAATGGGAAACCCTCTGTTATAGGTCGCCCACCGCTTTTCTTCGTCGTCGCAGAGTATGTTGATGATCTCTGCTGACGAGAGGCGATCAACCTTCTTTTGAGCAAAAGCTTCCTGAATGTCGGAAAGTAACGCGACTCCGGTGGTCATAGCGCTTTCATCTTTGCCGGACAGCTTTAGCGCTGCTTCATGGGCGCGTACCGGCCAGTCGCCACCTGCAACGTGTGCAATCTGGAAAAGTGGCTCCCAGTTGTCACGAGCTCGGTCACTTAAGGTGTCAGGCAGGGTAGGACGAGCAGCAGAAATCAAAGTCGCGTAGTCGATGGCCATACGCGCCAGTTTCGACTGTATCGTCCTGAAATACGCTGCCGGAATGTCGCGCTGACGCACAATAGTTTCGGACGGTAACTTCCTGCGAAGTTGAACAATGATTCCGCGATCCATGAGCGTAGATGGCAACTTCCCGATACCGGCTAGAACTTTCGGCCCGAAAACGTCAAACGCTGTCGGCATGTGTTTGTCGCCAACGCAGCGCCAAACGCAACCGCCTCGTTGGTGGCCTGCATTGAACACCCCGCGTAACTCCTCGTCCTTCTTTATGAAGGTGTCGTACTCATCGACGAGCAGCGTTGGTTGCCACAAGCCGAAACTGCGAAACAGCACCGCCACGCTCATGTTGTCCGCTTCGACGGGGCGCAGCACCATCTTGCCAATGAGACGTTTAAGTTCACTTTTCCCACAACGCATATCCGGGGCAGTGATGATTAGCAATGGGACGACGTCACACAAATCTACAAGATAGGTCATGGCGGTCCACAACGTTGTCGCGTACACGGTTTCCTTTTCGCAAACAATGTGCCGCTGCACACTGGCGGCAATTTCGTCTAACAGCGGCCCTAGTTCAACTGGCTCGTGGTGCGGCTCTACTACCTCGAACGGCATGCCGTTCTTTATGAAAGCAGGTGTTTCGCTGGTGGTTGCGGAAGTAGCACTAGCGGGCTGCATGTTTGAAGTTTGCAAGTTGCTCATTTCTGTGCTCCTTGTTGTTCAAACCATGCCTGCACTTCAGCTCTTGACCAAACAGTGATTCTTGAGGACAGTTTTACTGGGCGCACGAAGGTGCCTGCTCTCACTTTTCTCCAAAGTGTGGCAGGTGAAACAGGATAGAAGGTCGATAGCAATTCCTTTTGCCGCATGTACCCATGCGTTGAACCGCGCATTGCACTATCACTTGACTTATTCATAATAAATTTCCTTTGATATAGGAGAGCAAAGAAATATTGCCTCCTTAAAACATACGTGTCATGGACGTCATGCAGGGCTGTCTCGGCAAAAAATAATTTCTTCCGGAGAGGCGAAAATTGATGTGCCTTTGCTAAACGTGCCATAACGTCGGTTCCGGGGCGTTAGTAAATGTGTTGGGTGCCCATGGCACGCGAGCCATGAGCACTATGGGACTGCTAGTTCCACGAAGTCCGCTAGCCATGCATCATTTACTAGTGCCTATCAAACCGATCACTACGGCGGCAATGGCTTGCCAGTACCATATATGCAGCTGCCAGCACGCCAAGTTCTGCCATGAGGTAGCCCAGCGACTCAATTGAGTCAGCGCTAATGGAACCATCTTCGATAGCAACGGCCGAGTGCGCCAGCAAATCTCCGATGGAGCCAATGCCTTTATGCAAAACATTCATTGAAATTTCAGCAGCGTCAGCAACAATAGCCAATACTGCAGGATCAGTCGCTTGGTAGTCCAAGCCCTGACCGTTGACTTTCACCTTCGGGAGCCATTTCAATAAATCCCTTGTCGGCTGGAGCGCGTTGATCCGTTCCAAGTCAAACTTCCAACACTGCGAGGAGTTCAACGTCCTCCGTGGGCACAACGCCTCTAGTCGCATCGGAACGCGCAAGGACTTGACTGTCAACAGTGATCGTGCTCACGTAATCTGCCCAGTCCTGCATCATCTGCTTGCGCTTCTCGAACAAATCGCCACGACGATAAGCAGCTTCAACCTTGTTGCCGATTGCGTGGGCTAGCGCCATTTCAGCCACATCTCTTGGGTAGTCCGTTGTCTCGGCACACCAGTCCCGGAACGTCGAGCGGAACCCATGCGGAACAGCTGCAACCTTCATTCGCCGCAAGACAGCTGATAGGGTCATGTCGGAAAGTGGTGCTCCCTCAGACTCGGAGTTCCTGGCCCTGTGCGAACTTGGAAACACGTACTCACAGAAGGCGTGCGCTTTCTGCGTCATGACGATAGTCATGGCTGCATCGGACAGTGGTACACGGTGCTCCTTACCAGCCTTCATCCGGTTTGCTGGAACTGTCCAAACGCCAGCTTCCAGATCGAACTCCTCCCACTTGGCACCCCTGACTTCACCGGACCGGCACGCAGTCAGGATGGTGAATTCCAATGCCCGAGCACCAAGCCCATCCTGTGCCGCTAGCAGTTTCATGAATTTTGCTAGGTCGGCAAAGGGCAGGGCGCGATGGTGATCGATCTTTGCAATCTTGCCGGGAGCAGGTAGCAATTTGTCGAGCAACCCTTTCCAGCAGGCGGGGTTGGGACCTGTTCGGTAGCCTCTAGCCGTTGCCCAATCGAGAATGGACTCAATGCGACCTCTTAGCCGACTGGCAGTTTCGGTCTTCGTCTTCCAGATAGGCTCAAGTATCGACAGCACTTGTGGCAACGCTACATCCCGAACTAGCACCTTTCCAATGATTGGTGTTGCATAGGTCTCAATCGTGTTTCGCCATTGCTGCGCGTGCTTGACGTTGCGCCAGCCAGATTCATGCGTCTCGATATATTGAGTGGCGGCTTGGACGAAAGTGATTGCAGCTGCCCGTTCTGAAATCAGTTTGCTTCGGGCTGCGTGATTATGTTCAATGGGGTCAATACCCTGAGAAATGAGGGCACGAGCGGCTCTTGCCGATTCTTTGGCCTGTGCGAGTGTGACGCTTGGATACCCGCCAAGCCCCATATCACGGCGCTTTCCGCCTACTTGGTAGCGCAAAACCCAGCTCCGCGAACCTGATTCGATGACGTTGACAGCAAGCCCGGTGACACCGCCGACAAAATTTATGCCTCTGCGCTTGATATTGCTCACCGCAAGCGCCCCAAGTTCCTTCCTGCTATTCATGGATTTCTCCTTCCAACTGAGTCACTAACCTCCGAACAAAATTAATACATGGGTACCACAGTGGTCGCTGGCGGAGCGATAGATTGCCGGAGTTGACTTGCCGGTCAAGCAGGTTTGGAAAATTCTTGCCATGGATCGCAGAGGAAGGATTTTCTGCATGTCGCATTCACAGTTCTTTCTACGGGGGAGAGCTACCGAAAATGGCGACCCCGTACTAAGATACGTGTTGGGACAGACTTACACTCTCTATCAGACTGAAATAAAGTCAGAGAGGATTTAGGGAACAGTCATAGTTAGGCGCTCAAAATTTTGCGGACTGGACTTCAACCCATCGCCTTACCCATCACTGGCGCTGAGACGCCATGAAGCAATCTGGTGTCTCATCAATGTTCCCGCTGGGCAAAACTCAATGGACGATGCTATCTAATGATGCACTCTGAAGTTACGTGATGCTCAATTCGAGTGGCCGTCCACTCCGCCAGCAAATATATGTAAGTCTATGATTTACATAGCAAAAAGCCACCGCAAGGTGGCTTTTTTGTTTCCTAGCCATACTTCTAACCATAATTGAAGTTGCACTGTAGTGAGACAAACTGAGACAAAATGCGACTACGAACCTAGACTTTTGTAGCTTCGCACCAGTGCTGTTGAAGTTTCAAGAGTTTCTCCAAGGAAACGAGTCTCTCAATGAAACGATGCACGGCCAACTGGAAGAACGCAAACGAGTACCCCCCAGTCGGATGTCAAGAATATGAATGGTTGGCGTGGGAGTTTTTGCGTCGCAACAAAAATTATGCTGAACACTTCAAGGCGATTTCGCATCTGAAGCCTGGCGAGTTTGAGAAAGGCATCTCTCCAGACTCTGACTCACTTTTGTCAGCAACTGAGTGTGTGCCCCCGGCAATGGATGGTGAAACTGCGGTGGCCTATTCCGACCGGATGCGTCGAGAAGGCGTAAAACGCTGGCGAATTTCAAAACCGAAAATTCTCTTCACGGAGCGGTGGTTGCTGGCAAAGCCAGTTGTGAATGGCGATCAAAAGGCGCGTAAATATGGCGGCAGATGCTGGAAGTCAGATCTGCGCTGGGGGATAGTTCAAGGGGGTGTTGGAAGG
>JFJP01015763.1_pt1 | contig 10852 bp, 9 predicted proteins | sample 431651 | NCBI WGS metagenome assembly JFJP01 (sample SAMN02602958, study PRJNA72255) | Microbial mat metagenome, whole genome shotgun sequencing project. | biome: fresh water; feature: sink hole; material: water; isolation source: purple microbial (photo- and chemosynthetic) mats found in...
CTCGCAATCCTCGATCGCGCAACAAAGCATCTGCCCAAATTGTATCAGCCTCTGACAGTGCTGGTAAGACTTCCCAGTTGCGATAATCTATTTTCAAGTCGTAACTTGCTATGTCGTAAATTTGAGTGAATAATTCCTGCAAGTTTATGACAGGTTCAGGATCGCCCGATCGCAGTGGCAAAGGAAAGGCAGGCATCGGGCTCTGCACATTAAAAGCGTACAAATCAGCTTTGGGACGGCGATTTCCCCGACATACCACAACGCTATAGTGGCTTTCAACATCGCCAATCACTGGCATTTTTCGGCCGCGCCGCAATAGATCTATTTCAATTAAATGAGTGCGGCTACCTAAAATTTCTTCTCGCTTTTCTTCGTACATTTGTCGCCCTTTACCTGTTCGCTTATTCGTAGGCGAGAGGATTTCAATAACTGTGATTAATTCTTTGGTTCCCCTTTCCCTAATTTCTAAATAGCCTTCCCGAACCTGGTAGGGCATGGGAATAGTTACTGTTACTGGTTTTGTGGGCGGTGCTGCAACTGCTACGTTTGATGTTATTAATTCGGTGGCAGTTTGCGGCTGGATTACGTTTACGTCGGGAATGCCAATTGATAAATCGTCGTCAGCCGTTTCATACATTCTCACTTCCACTGACACTAAATACTTAGGACGCAGTTGGGGAGATAAAAACCTGGCAATTTCAATAATTAGCCAGTGGTGTAGAGCGGGCCAGAGTTCGGGATGCTCTAAATACGGATCCATACCGGGAAATGGAGATGGCATTGATGTGACTCCTTGATTTAAGTCTATTTACAGTTTAGCAATACGTTTTTGGCGCGCATGCTGTAAGAGTAGAATCGATCGCACATTTTGCACTTGCAACAGTCCGTCGGGGGTTTAAACCCCCGCCGGAATCTGGCAACAAATGCAAGATATCAGTTCGATCGCAATTAAACTTCGATCGCCAATTGTGTTGGAATTGGCACGGTGTTTTCATCAAGCACAGGCACCGTATTGACGAAAACTGTATGCGGAACTGCGGGCATTAAGCGGCGCAGCGCGTTTTGGTAAGATTCGGCATCGCGGCGGCGGGCGAAACGGGCGACTGTTAACCGCTGACAGTTGGGGAGATGGCGAATCAGATGCCAAGGTTGAAGTCGATCGCGATAAGTCAGTTGTTTTGGTATCATAGGAAAATCCTTCCCACTTTTGTGGGTGGTGAATGAAAGGCGATCGCTCTAGATTTCTGATCATATTAATCTTGTGATACGTTCGTATCGAGTGTCAAGTATAAGATGGGTTTAATTCGGTTGCGGGTTCGAGAACTAGCGGAAGAGAAGGGTTGGACGTTGAAAGAAGCTTCTGAGCGATCGGGCATTCCTTACAGTACGGTTAGAAGTTATGCCCATTCTCCCAAGTTGGCAACTGTTGATTATACGGCTTTGAACAAATTGGCTCGTGCGTTCGATATTGCGATCGAAGATTTAGTTGAGATTTTGGAAGAGTAGGGGCGATCGGGCTTTTTGAAAGCAAACTTATATCTGTGCTAGTCGCGATCGCTGTTAGCTTATTCTATAGCCTAATTTTTGGATTAAGCTATAATACAGCAAGTTTTTAAGAGCTGCCTCGCCCTATGAACGAAGAGCGTCAAAATGCTTATCAAAACCTGATCGATCGACTACTGAGGTGTGCCAGTGGCGAGGAATCACAGATTTTGAATGCCAACCTGGAGCTGGTTGATGTTGGGTTGGTGGCGGAGATAGTAAAGGTAGCAGAGGATTTGGAAGAGAGGGGCGATCGTAACACTGCTGATTTTTTAATCGATATTGCTCGTGAACTGGCTGAAGCACTAGGATTGTCATCACCAAGCTCCCAACTAACATTCCTTTCACAAGTATTGCAAGCAACCCAAGACAGTGACGGCAATCGACAAGTTGTTTCCCCTTTGCTACAATCAAATCTAGATAAACTGGATGATAATTTTGCTAAATTTTTGCGAAGTTGGGCAACTGCTAGGATGTCGGAAGTAGAGCCAGGAAAAGCACAATTCATCGCAGCAGTTATTGGCAATTTTAGCAACTTAATTCGGGAATTTCCACAAGGCAAGCGAGCGATAAATCTGGAAATTTCTATGACAGGCTATAAATTTGTTGCCACAGTATTTACCTGCGAAGCCTTTCCTCAAGAATGGGCTACCAGCCAAAACAATTTAGGTACTGCCTACTTTGACCGTATCCGGGGGAAGAAGACAGAGAATTTGGAAGTAGCTATTAGTTATTACAAAGCTGCATTACAAGAATACACGCGCGAAGCTTTTCCCCAAGAATGGGCAACGATCCAAAATGGTCTGGGCAATGTTTACGTTAAGCGCATAGAAGGAAAACGAGTAGATAATTTGGAAACAGGCATCCGCTATTACCAGGCGGCGCTGGAGATACGCACCCCCTCAGATTCTCCACAACAATGGGCTACAACTCAACATAATTTGGGTACTGCGTACAGGAACCGTATTCGTGGGGAGAGAGCAGAAAATTTGGAATCGGCAATCCGCTGTTACAATGGTGCCTTGGAGGTACGCATCCGCCAAGTCTTCCCTCAACATTACAGAGCAGAGACTCAAATAAATTTGGGTGTTGCCTACTCAGAGCGCATCCGGGAAAAACGAGCAGAAAATTTGGAATCGGCAATCCGCTGTTACGATGCTGCTTTGGAGGTACTCACAGGAGAAGCTTTTCCCGAAAGATGGGCAACACTCCAAAACAATCTGGGTACTGTCTACTATGACCGTATTGAGGGGGAACGAGCTGAGAATTTGGAATCGGCAATCGGTTATTACAAAGCTGCTTTGCAAGTACGTACCCCTCAAGACTTTCCTGAAGAATGGGGAGATACCCAAAATAATTTAGGTATTTCCTACCATAACCGTATCCATGAAAAACGGTCAGAGAATATGGAATCTGCCATCCATTGCTACTTAGCAGCTTTGAAGGTACGTACTCAAAAAGACTTATCCGAACAATGGGGAGACACTCTAAATAATCTCGGAAATGTCTACAAAAATCGCACTTGGGGGAAACCGACAAAGAACTTAAAAGTGGCAATTGGCTGTTTCTTGAGTGCCTTGGTTGTACGCAAACGCGAAACTTACCCCCAAGACTTTGCGATAACTCAATTCAACCTTGGTCTCGCTTATCAAAAATCCCAACAGTTTCCCAAAGCTTACAAGGCTTTAGACGCTGCTATTGAAACCGTAGAATCCCTGCGCGATGAGAGCATCTCTGGCTCTGGAATAGAAGCAGATAAGAAAAAACTTGCTGAAAAATGGAACCACCTCTTTCGAGGCATCGTAAAAGTTTCCATAGAGTTAGCTAAAGATGAGCCACGATACTACCAACAAGCCATTACTATCTTCCCCTCAGAAATTGTCAACCAACTAGAACAACTCCGAGACGAAATTTCTAGCGGTCAGTACCAATTACAAAATACCACAGCCGATAACCCAACTGCCCTAGCCGAACATCTCCAGCAGTTGCGACAGCAGCGCAATGAATTGCAAAACCGCTACCTGCCCATTGGTTATGGCTTCAAATTTGACGAATTCCAAGCAACCCTAGATGACCAAACCGCGATTCTCCAGTGGTATATCACCAGTGCAGGCTTCGAGACTTTTATCATCACTCGCCATAGCGTCCAAAGGCTGACTTTGCCCACCCCAGCCGATGATCTGAACAACTTGATAAATTGGGTCAACGAATATCTTGAGGCATATAGTCGGAGAATAAAAACCCAGTGGATAAATAGTCTAGCCTCTCGCCTCAGTTGTCTCGCTGAGATTCTCCATCTGGAGGACATCATCAAGCTAGTGCCAAACACTTGCGATCGCCTCATCCTGATTCCCCATCGCTACCTGCACCTATTTCCCCTTCATGCAATGCCTTTAGCTAACGGTGATTTTCTTTGCGATCGCTTCTCCAGTGGCGTAGGCTATGCACCCAGTTGCCAACTGCTACAACTGGCACAAAAAAGAGAGCAGCACCGACACGAATTCACCCGCATATTAGCTATCCAAAACCCTACTCGAACAGATCTTCCGATTTTGACTGGCACTGAAATTCAACTCGAAAAGATTTGCCAACACTTTGACTCAGGCCATAGCATTGTTCTCCGTGAAAAAGAAGCAACAGAAGCAGCCATGATTAACGAACAGGTGTGTTCTCCTCATTGCCTCCACTTCTGCTGTCACGGTTCTTTTGATTTTGGATCTCCCCTGAAATCCGCTTTGCACTTAGCAGAGTCAGAAGACAAATTAGGTGCAGATGCCGACTTAACATTAGGCAAAATTTTTGAAAAATTGAACCTAGATCAATGTCGCCTAGTCACCTTTTCAGCTTGTGAGACTGGTATTACAGACCCCACTAGCATCAGCGATGAGTACGTTGGCTTGCTTAGCGCTTTTTTGTATGCAGGCAGTCCTAGCGTTGTTAGCACACTCTGGAGCGTGGAGCAGGCTGCTACTAATTTGTTTATGATTGAATTTTATAAAAATCTCAAACAGCTTCTACCACTAAAGCCGGGAAGTGTTGCCATTGCCCTGAACAAAACCCAAAAATGGTTACGAACACTTACTGGTGAAAAGTTGAGAACAATTGTAGAAAGCCCAGAATTTCAACATCATTTGGATGACAATAAAAATAAGTTATTCAAAGAGTTGTTAGATAGAGCAAAGCTCAAACCATATCCCTTTGAAAAACCTTATTATTGGGCTGCTTTCGTAGCAACTGGACTTGAGGGTTGAGAATTTGGAGATTTACAGAATTTTTCCATGCCTTCTTCTTTGATGTAGGCAGCAAATGGAACTGCTATGATTGCTGCTACTCCTGGAAGACAACCCAAACTCCCTGCTAAACAGTCTGCTAAAGGCGGTATCAGTGCAGGCAAGTAGTTTTCTCTTAAGTTCTGGTATTTGGGCTGACAGATAAAATCACGACATTCCTGAAGCATCTCCAAGAACCAATCAGAAAGTCCGTAGTCCGCAATTCCTTCGATGTCATTCCGAATTGCTATTGCTTTAGCCGCATCTGCCAAATTCCCTTGATACTCCTCGATTACGTCAACAGCAACTAATGCTTCTGGATCATCTTTTATTAATTGTTCGCGCAACTGTTCAATCTTTTTTTTATCTAAACGATTTGCTCCGTGAACCCCCGTACTCGCCGTTTCCCCAATCGCATAGAGTCCGTGAATGGAAGTTTGACTCATTAGGTCGCAAGCAACTCCGCCCATCCAATAATGAGCTGCAGGAGCAACTGGAATCGGCTCGTGAAAAACATCAATACCCCATTGTTTACAGACATTAATAATATTAGGGAAGCGATAGCGAATGCGATCGGGGTCAATCGGTCGTAAGTCTAAATAAACGTGAGCGTGGGTGGGGTTGGCAGCAGTTTTGTGCAAGTGATGGAAAATAGCTCGACTAACAACATCTCTGGGAGCTAACTCCCCAGCAGGATGATACTCAAAGGCAAAGCGGTAGTCGCGATCGTCGATGAGATGCGCTCCTTCCCCGCGAACAGCTTCGCTAATCAGAAAATGGGGTGCTCCTGGTTTAGTTAAAGCAGTCGGATGAAATTGGAAAAATTCTAAGTCACGCAAAACTGCCCCCGCACGCCACGCTAGTGCAACTCCATCTCCGGTACTGACTTTAGGATTAGTGGTTTGGGTAAATACTTGACCGCCTCCACCTGTTGCTAGGATGACTGCAGAAGATTTTAGCCACCGGATTTGACTTTGGTACAGAAGGCTAATACCTTGAACGCGATCTTTTTGTGGAGTCAGCCACAAACTCAATGCAACTGCGTGGGAAACTACCTGAATATTCGGACGTTCCCGAACTTTGGCGGTCAGGGTTTCGATAATCGCTCAACCTGTGGTGTCTGCTGAATGAAGTACGCGAGGGCGAGAATGAGCTGCTTCTAGGGTCATCGCCAGTTTTTCTCCTTTGCGATCGAAGGCTACACCCATTTCAACTAGGTGAGCGATCGCTGCTGGAGCATTTTCTACCAGAAATTTTACAGATTCGGGATCGCACAAACCCACACCAGCACTCAGTGTATCTTCTAGGTGTAATGTTGGGGTATCTGACGGGTCGATGGCAGCAGCAATACCTCCCTGTGCCCAGTTACTTGAACCAGTATGTATCGCATCTTTGGTAATTAAACCCACTCGCAAATGATCTGGCAAACAAAGGGCTGCATAAAGTCCTGCTGCACCAGAACCCACCACTATAATGTCAAAGTGGGGTGGGATATCTATAGCGAGTCTAAATGAATTGTGAAAAGGCATCGTAGTTTTTTAAATTAGGAACATTAAGTTGAGTTGAAAATTTTTTCATTTCTTCTCCTCTATGGTAACTGGCTCCATCCCAAATCAATAAAATTTTTGCCTCATGATTTACTTGTTCTCCTCATTTGGAATCGCCATAGAGATGTTAATCTTGGCATTCAACAAGCACAACCTCATCTCAAGTTTACCAACCCCATCTGACGTTCCCATTTTTCTTTGATTGTCTGATAGTCGTTGTAATATTCTTCTGGATTAAATCCTGGCAAGATTTCATAAACATCTATTTCTTGCCATAGAGGTTTTAAGCTTTCAATAACTGGCATAGATTGAGTAACAATTTTTTCTGGTTTTAGCCAATATTGTTTTTCTTCAACCTTTACATTGGGGCGCAACATATTTTCATTGCCTGTATCTGTGGTACTAACATTAATAAAACGTCCCCGAATTAATCCTTTCCAGTTTTTTGACTTAGCTAAGTCTTTGATGTATTGGCGTAAAGTATCTTTAGCATAGGTATAAGAACGCCAGAATGGAATTTTGTATTTATCACTGATGGAGCCAAAACCACAAAGCGCGAGTGTTGTTTTCCGCCCGCGCTGATGTTCTTCATTAAGTTTTTCTACTAGGGGGTTGACAACGTTGAGAAAAGTATGGTAGTTTGACGAAAATACTTCACTATCTATTTTGTGGCGATCGCAGTTGAGGTGGGGTAGAGACTCTAAGTATTCATATTTGAATTTACCTACACCATGCACCAAGATTAAATCAGAAACTTCACTGATGTCTAATTGTTCGATCGCTTCCCTTGTTCCTTTCTCGTCCAGAAGATCGACTTTAAATTGTATAACTTCGGTAATTTCTAACTTACTTCGGGAAAGAGCCACACATTTTGTATTTTCCTGTTGTACAAAATGTTTGACATAGCAGGCTCCAACAGTCCCACTTGCACCTGTTACTATTGCTAATCGAGTTTTCACAATTTTTTTCCTCTATTTTCAATGTACGTTGCTATTTTAACCCGGATTTTCTCAACATAACTTCTAAAATTCTTCCTTTCCTTGCCTTGACAAAAGTAGAATTTGAGTTGAGGTCTGAAAATTCAGTTTCTGTTGTCAGGTTAAATGTACCACAGCCTTTATCATATACAGCCACATCTTTTAAATATAGAACCCATTTGACATCTTGAGGGCGCGAGGCTCATAGCAGGCGATCGGGGTTCACAGCAGGCGATCGCCCCAAAAGCTCTTTCAAAAGCTCTTTTTTGAGGTCGTTCGGTTTAAACTCAGATCTTGCACCATTCTCAAGAACAGGCTTTCCGGTAATTAATAGATAGAAAATAAATGACAGAAGCAGTAAAAATCGCCCAACAATATTATGATGGCACCGAAACCGACAGAATGTACGCAGCCATCTGGGGAGGGGAACATATTCACTATGGCATTTATACCCAACCACACGAACCCATTCACAATGCTTCCCTGCGTACCGTAGAAACCATCGCCCAAACTCTAGAAAAAATAGACCAAAATTCGCGGGTTATCGACTTGGGGGCAGGATATGGAGGTGCAGCGCGGTATTTGGCCAAAACCTACGGCTGTCACGTTTACTGTCTCAACTTAAGTCAGTTGCAAAATCAACGCAACAGCCAATTGAATCAAGAGCAGAATCTAAGCCACTTGGTGGAAGTGACTCAAGGGAGTTTTGACGATATTCCCTATCCCGACAAATCTTTTGATATTGTTTGGTCTCAGGATGCTATATTGCATAGTGGCGATCGCCGTCAAGTTTTCCAAGAAATCAAGAGAGTGTTAAAACCGGGTGGCGAATTGATTTTTACCGACCCCATGCAAAGCGAAACTTGTCCTCCTGGATTATTGCAACCTGCTTTTGAACGTCTGGGAATCGGCGATATGGGTTCCTATCGCTTTTACAGCCAAACCGCGAAAGATTTAGGTTTTGAAGAACTACACTTTATTGACCTTTCTGAAAATGTGCCGATCCATTATCGACGTTTTGGGGAAGAAGTGCAGAAGCGATACGATGAAGTAGTACAATTAACTTCAAATGAATTTGCTGACAAAACCTTAAACAGCATTCAACCTTGGATCGAACGTTACGAACAAGGATATATGCAATGGGGCATTTTACACTTTCGTCTGTTGGAGGAGGACAATTTTCAAAGCATTTTACAAGATAAAAACAAAAATAATAAACCTAATTGGTTGGCAAAAAGTTAACATTAAGTTTCCTGCACAAATACAAGAAGATCGTGGTTATACTGCACATTCAAAACTAAAATATTGTATGGTCGCTATGGTAACAACTGACAAATTTCTTCTAAATGATTGGCATCCTGTAGCAATCTCAAAAGAGTGCCAAATTAATAGTATTAAGCGAGTTCGCCTATTGGGGGAAGACTTGGCGTTGTGGCGCAGTAAAATTAAGACTTACCAATGTCAGGAACGCTATGGCTTGGTGTGGGTGTGTTTAGGAGAACCTGCTAAAGATGTCGCCCCATTTCCAGAGTGGGAGGATTCCGACTATCGTAAAGTTTTAATGGGTCCGTATAACTGTCATACAAGTCCTTTTCGTGCTTTCGAGAATGGTTTTGATGTTTCTCACTTTTGTTTTGCTCATGAAGGATTCGTGGGGGATTCCCAAAAAGCAGAAATTGAAGACTATGAGGTGGAAGTAGACACAAATGGTATTACTGTTAGTAATTTGCAGATGTGGCAACCGGATCATGACGGCACTGGTGTAGGAGGAAAAGTTACTTACTTTCAGCGAATTTGTCGCGTCTTAACGTTATATATTGTCAAACATACTTCTAGAGGTCGGATGATTTTTTTCTTTGCTGTCACACCAGTAAGTGAAGAAGAATGTACAATATGGATGTGGATAGCAATGAATTATGGGCAGGAAACTCCTGACTCAAAACTGCGTGAGTTTCAGGATAAACTTTTTCATCAAGATGCCGTTTTGTTGGAATCCCATCGTCCAGTCCGTTTACCCCTGTGCTCCAAAAATAGTGCAGAGGCAGACTGGCCATCAGAAGTGCACACTCAGTGCGATCGCGCTTCTATTGCCTATCGCCGCTGGCTGAAGGAGTTAGGTATTACTTTTGGTGTTTGTGATAATTGTTAATGAGAGTTTTGATAAAAACATGACAACTAATAAACATATAGCAATGTGGTTTTATCCGAGAAGCCGTTCAACAGCTATTACCCGTGCTTTTGAGCAACTAGATGAATGTGTCGTTTATGATGAGCCTTTTTACAGTGCTTACTTGGCGATTAAAGGTCAAGATAATTATCCACCTATTCAACCAGAAGAGCTATCGAAGTACAAAGATACCGATTATAACGCCATAATTAAAAAAATTACAGGTGAATTGCCTAATGGTGCTTCTTTTTCTTTTCAAAAACATCAATCAAAACATATTTTACCAGAGTTCGGTCGAGATTGGATAGAGCAACTTAATAATTTATTTTTGATTAGAAATCCGAAAGAAACAATTTTTTCATACTGGAAAGCTAATCAATTTCAAGGAGAATTAAATCTGGAAAAAATGGGTTTACTGCAACATTATAATTTATTTCAAGAAGTCAAGAATTTAACCAAAAAAACACCTTTAATTATTGATGCAAATGATTTAGTTTTATCACCTAAAAATTATCTTAACTTAATTTGCACTAATTTTGAAGTTGATTTTTCTGAAAAAATGCTTACCTGGGAAGCAAATCCTAGTAAAACTGCACTGAGTTGGACAAAGGAAACACCATATTACCATTGGTATTCAAATGTTTTAAATTCTAGTAATTTTACATATCAAAAAACCGAAATAGATTTTCCCGATGAACTAACTCCTCTTTTAGAACTTTGTACACCTATTTATGAAGAATTATTCAGACAACGTGCAGTAGTTAACTAAAATAATTTAATTATCGGGACTTAAACAAAAAATACGATACACAGCGGTTCCCGCTGTAATCTGGTACAATAAATAACAATTCTCGATTAGTTGGGTGGGGGCGGGTTTTTGAGATTGTCGTTCTGTGTCGTAAATGTTGGCGAACCCGCCCCTACAGGTCGGTTGATTCCCCTACTTCATCTCATATCCAAACAAATTCGGGTCAACTTCTCCCAAATTCAAATCGGCCAAACCATACTCAGCCCAACGCCGCTGAACCATCGCCGCCATATCAGGATCTGACTCCAAAACTTCACCCCATTCGTGATCGGTTTCCGGCGGCATCTTCGTAGTAGCATCAATCCCCTCACTAGCAAAATCTAACGTATCAAAAGGCGTATTCGGCAAAATAAATACATCCCGAACTGGGTCAACTTTAGAACTAATTGCCCACACTACTTGACGCGGGTCGCGAATGTTGATACTCTTATCCACAACAATCACAAATTTGGTGTAAGTAAACTGTGGTAATGCACTCCAAAATGCTAAAGCAGCCCTCCGCGCTTGACCGGGATATGCTTTATCAATGGAGATAATTGCTG
>JFJP01040662.1_pt1 | contig 10852 bp, 8 predicted proteins | sample 431651 | NCBI WGS metagenome assembly JFJP01 (sample SAMN02602958, study PRJNA72255) | Microbial mat metagenome, whole genome shotgun sequencing project. | biome: fresh water; feature: sink hole; material: water; isolation source: purple microbial (photo- and chemosynthetic) mats found in...
TTGAATATAAGAAGTACCGGCAGGCAACGTAATTGTATTTCCGCTGCTGATTGTAAGTTGATTGCCCGAAATAGCAAGAGTTTGCAATTCGTTGGTTTGGCTATTATCCACAGCATCAATGGTGTTGTTTGTACCTACCACAATACCTTTACCGGCATTGATTTTGGCATTATCTGCTGTTTTGGCGTGTAAGGCATAAGGCACTGCAAGTAACTGTACTGTACCCGATAAGGTGTAATTTGTACCACCGGTGATGTCCATTTCCACTTTGATATACTTGTTTCCATTTGCCCAAGTGATATTGGCAAAATTACCGGAAACCAACGTTCCATCACCAACGGCTAAGTTGAACAAACCCAAAGCATTAGTAGTAGGCAAATGAGTTTCGACATACTGAGCCGCACCACTTAAAGAACCATCTAATATGCTGATTCGCACATTTATTTTGGTGTTTTGAACTACACTCCCTTGTACGTTTCGTGCAACTGCCTGATAATTAAACTTATTTGGCGCTTGAGCCACAACTTGTCCTGCACAGACAAGCATCAACAAAATGAATAGTATTTTTTTCATACGATTAAAAGTATTAAGATAAATTTTTCGTAAAAATACAAATATATTCAATTTGACAAAATATTTTTTGCATATTTTATTTTTATAAAAAATTACACATCATTATAAAAAAAGTCGAATAAAATTTTCGTTATAATTCTTTTTAGACTGCATTAATTTGAATTTGTTCAAATGAGATAGTTTACCGATGCTATTCAATGCAGCCACACTTTCTCCCAAAAATGACACGGTTGACACACCACCTCCAAAATGACACGCAGTTGACACGCCTTCTCCCCAAAATGACACGCAGTTGACACAACATCTCCCAAAAATGACACGAAGATGACACGCCTTCTCCCAAAAATGACACGGTTGACACACCATCTCCAAAAATGACACGGAGTTGACACGACTTCTCCCCAAAATGACACGCAATTGACACAGCATCTCCCAAAAATGACACGAAGATGACACACCATCTCCGAAATGACACGAAGATGACACGCCTTCTCCCAAAAATGACACGGTTGACACGGTTGACACGGTTGACACGGTTGACACATTTTTGTTGTCATGCGATTTGTGAAGTGTTGTTTGTGTTGTTACAAATTCACTTCTCCCAACAAATAATCGGCAATGTCTTTTTGATTGTTTATTTCGGGGGCAAAGTCGAGGATTTGGCACGAATGGCAGATGATTTTCAGTTCTGTTAGCTTTTTTTCGTAAGCCTTGCGTCCGGCGTTGTCTAAATCGGGGACAATTAGCACTTTGCGGTCTTTTAGCACGGCGGTTTTTTGTTTTGTCAATCCGTTTGCACCACCCGATGCAAGCCACACATAATCGGGGTAAAACATGCTGGCTATAACTGCCGATTTTTCGCTTTCTACAATGGCTACTATTTTGTCGTTTGCGGCTAAAAGGTGTTCGCCAAAAAAACAGATACGAAACTCCTCGTCAGGTTGTAATTCCTTTTCCATTTCTTTGTGAATGAAAAAGATAAAGCCGTTCTTATCTCTGTGTGCATCGGGGCGGTAGAGCATTCGTTTGGCAGTTCTGATGCGGTTTTCAATGTCGTAATACCAAAACAAAGTGGCATTTCGTTTTGCCGTTCCAATATGATAGTTTTCGACTGTTTTTCGTACCAAATCTTTGTCGAAACGACTGTACATGAATTGCACAAAATAATTGTGTTCGTAAAGCCTGAAAGTAGCCTCAGCAACGGAATTGTCAAGTGTATGTAAACGTTTTTGAACGGGTACAGTAAACCCAAATTTCAGTGCAAATTTTTCGATTTCGGTTTTCAGATTTTCGGGTACTGTCCACCAATGGTTTTTACCATCGTATTTGCTGCCTTTGATTTGTTTAACTGCTTCGATTATTTCTGTATTGAAATTGAATTTGATGGTGTAAACACCGTTCTCAAAAGTCATTTTGCGATATTCCTTTGGTTCATTTGCACGGTTATCGAAATTTTCTTTGTTTGGCATGAGGTGATAACCACAATTGTTTTCACGGTCGCACCTGCCGAATTTTTCGGGCAAACGTTCTCCGGTTTCAGTGTTTTCGTAATGCCGAAAAACGTGTGGCTTTTGGCATTGTGGACACGTTCCCTTCTTTTTTGGGGATTTTTCAAGTTGGTATTTGTAGGTATTCATTTTGCTGACTTTATGGTTTTGAGGAAGGTTCAAAGTTCAACTCCTTAAGGGAATGAACCTTGAACCTAAAGTTTTAGAAGGGACAATCGTCTTGTTTGTTGGGTGTATCGTCAAATGTTTCCATTTTCTTTAGCAAATACAAACCACTTTCGGGATTTTTTTCGATAAGACCACTTGATGTCAATTTTTTAAGGATATGTTTGGCAGTTGAAGTTACCTTACCTGTTGTATCTTCAATTTTTTTAATTGCAACTGTGTATGTTATCCCTATATTTGAAAATATAGCTTCGGCTATTTCAATCAGATTGTCGCCTTCCTCTCCAACTGTCTGTTTTCCAAGTTGTTCAAATGGTACTCTTCTGTTTTGATTGTGAAACAGCATATTGTCATCAAATTTCAATACAAAACTTTGATTTTTGTATTCCGATGGCAGATAATTGCCTTTCACAATACAAAGATGCCGCAACGAAGGATTACTGAAATCTTTGCGAATTTCAATCACAGTTCTCATTTTAGCTTCAAACCCTTGACTACCAAGTATATTATTCTTAGAAGGTATTAGCTCTTCGGTACGTTTGCCCGTATGATGAAGGAAAACAATCAAACATTCATGCTTTTTTGCCAAGTTGCTATAATCCTCTAAAAAGCATCTGACATCGTTTGATTGGTTCATGTTTCCACCATACAAATCGGCAAAAGCATCAACAATTACCATGTCAGCGGGTTGCTTTTCCAATGAAGTGGATACTTTTTGGATAATTTCATCATCTTCGCTCGATACATACACTACGCTGTGGTGTTTTGCCTTAATTTCAAATCCCATAAAATCGGTTCTGCCAGTGGCGATGCTGATGGCAAGTTGCCGTAAAAATGTACTCTTACCCACATCTGACGAACCAACTAACGCCACTAAACCTTGCTGTTGCAAAATGGGGTAAATCAATGTAGGGATTTCTTCAATTTCATCGTCAATCAGCATATCGCCAGTGATTTCCCACGCAGGCATTTCTTTATCGTGCAAAGTGGCTGAGGTGGCATTCAGTTTTTCAGCTATTTTGCTGATGTTTGGGCTTTCGCTATTTGTACTCATTACTTGCTTCCTTTCTTATTGCGCGTTATATAGCTCATTGCCTCACTTTCAATCTCTTCAGTGGTTTTCACCGGATTGGAAAGTAGCCATGCGTCCAGTTTACTGCGGTCGAAAAAGATAGATTTACCGTTGGGCTTGCAGTGCGGAATCTGTCCCTTTGAAGTGAGTTGGTACATGTAGCTCTCTTTATACCCCGTATAAACAGAGGCTTCTTCAAAAGATAGGACAGCTTTTTGCCCTAAGTGTGCTTTTTGCATATCGGCAAAAAGGGCGATTTGCTCTTTGGCAAGAGCTGTTAGGGTGCGTAACTCAACCAAAACACTCTGAGAGGTTTCGGGAGTCTGTAAATCCACGCTTGGAGTGGATTGTTCTGGGTTGGTGGTTATGGGTTTTGAGTCCATTTTGCAATTTATTTTAAATTATGGCAAATTTTAGCTTGCCAACCGACCAATTGGGCGGTTTTGCCATAATTTCAAATTAGTTACCGTGCCAAATTATTTTGAGGGCAACTCCATAAAGTGATGACATAAAACATTGAATCAAAGTCAATTAAACACAAAATAGAAAAGCGTTTGAGGGCAACTAAAGTTGCCCTCAAACGCTTTGGAATTGCCCTCAACTTGCCCTGAATGTTTATGCTATTCTGTCAGTCTTTTTCAAAGGATACATTGAAACGTAGATTTGTTCTACAATTTCATTTATCTGTTTTGATTTATCAATTGTGAGTTTATCTATTGTTGCGTGAAATTTCGAATACGAATCGTTAAGTGGTAATAAAGATTTTCCTTCATTATCGCAAAAAATAAGTGCAATTAGGTTGCAATAATTAATATCATTTATTTTTTCTTTTTCAATTAATCTCTTAGTTTCTAATTGACTAAGCAAGTAAAACAAACATCTTTTATTCGGTTCATTTTTGTTTGTTGTAATTTGCCATTTGATATTGAGCGGTTCTTTAAGTAATACCGGACTTTGTGAGAAGGCTTTATAAAACAAGTCATTTTCTTCGATAAATATTCCTTTGAGGTTTTCATATAAATAGTCTAACTGCTTCTTCTCTGCTAACCATTTGAAAGCTCGTATTGATTTAATATTTTTATTTTTTGAAGATTGATTTTTATCTTCTTTTTGAGTTGAATTTTGTGAGGGTGTCTTTTTTTGCTTTACTTGTTTCGGTTCTGTTTGTTGTGTTATTCTATTTTTCGGATTTGGCTTTTGAATCAAGTCCGTTTTAAATTTGTTTATTCCTGCCAGAAAACCGTCGCTGAGCATTCTAAATTCAAAGATATGATAGTTTTGAGTATTGCCTTCCGAAAATTGTTTAATTGCATCGTTACTGATAAGTTGCGATAAGATACTTATGTGCTGATGTTTTTCGGTTTTTCTTAATTCCGTTATAATTTGTAATCCATAAGTTTCAAATTCCTCTTGAGTATCCAAATAATCAATACGTTGAAGCAATTCGCTTGTCATATCCTTTCCTATTTTGTTTGCTAAACTGTTGCGGATTATTTGTCCTATTCTTTTTTTTATTTCCAAAGTAGAAAGCAAGTTGTTCAAAAAATTATTTTCTATTGTTATTGAGGAATTTATACGTAATAAATTATACAATACTTGAACAAATATTTTGTCTTCAATTTGCAGGAAATAACGAGTGTTTTGTGAAGCAAATAACTCGTCAATTGCTGTTGTCGTGTTTTGTATAAAGTTAATTTTCAAATTATTATCTTCAAAATTCCTACTATTCAAGTCTTGAATTAGAAGTTCATTGGTTGTTTCTTTAGCAAGCCTGAAAATAAGGTTTTGAGCAAATATAATCAATTTTTTTTCGTGCAAGTTTGGTACTTTTCTTTGTTTCAATTCCTGAATTATATCGTAATACCATAACGAAATAGATACAAGCAGTTGGATTAATTTATCAATCTGTAAATTATCAATGGCATTGATGAGTACTGAACTTTGTTTTAAATTGCTGATTAATTGCAATTTGTCGCTAAATTGATAGGGTGAAGGTGTCATAGTAAAAATTAATCGTTCAATATTGATTTTTGCAATAGCATTTGGGCATTTTGATAGAATGGGACGTCTGTTTTACCAAGTATTGAGGCTGGTATATTGGCAAGTTCGTTTAGGTTTTCGATGGGTACAAGTACGTTTCTTGCACCATTTTCGGAAAGTAACGAAACCTTATCCACAAAGTTGGTGGCTCTTTGTACTGCACCACCCACCGATATATTGCCTAAAACGGCAAGCCCCTGTTTCAAATTCTTTTTGTAGATTGCCGAAATTATTGCCAGATATACTGCCGAACCTATGCCTGAGTAACTACCTGCCCCCAAAACATTGCTCACTTGTATCGAAAAATCGTAGTTTTCGGTGCGGTGTTGTTCGCTGAGTATGGTTTTTTCGTTTGCTTTTATGTATTGGAAGGGGTTTTTAATATCTTCGCGAACAGTAACATTGTTCACTCCGGTAATGTTTAGTTTCCCGCTGCCACTTGTTGTAACGGTTTCGATACGAACTATGGTAATATTTTCGCCATCCGATGTGCAGGTATAGCACACACCGGGCGAAAGGGGGGCATTTTCAATCAGATTTGTACCCCGTTCTTCGGGTAATCCTACAAAGTATTCTTCTTGGGTTTCTTTGTCAATATACGAAAAATTGGTGTCCCAAAATTCCATTCCACCTATTCGTTTAAGTTGTTCTTTCACTCTCCGGCGCATTTCGAGTGCCAAAATCAGGTACTCTTTTACATCTTCTTTGCTGTAAATGCCATCGGGGTGCAAGAGTTTTATAAAGCCCGAAACAGTTTTTTTTACTGGCTTCGAATCTCTTTGTTTGAGGTGCGAACCTAAAGCAAAATATTGGTCAATGGCGTCGGTATAATTGACTTTGCGCAGCGATTTTAGTGTTTCGGAAAAGAAATCGGTGCTAAAACCAAAACTGTTGGTAAAGTTTTCGTTGGCAAATTTGAGCATTTCCCAACCCGGCAAATAAAAATGTATTCTATCCAGAAAAGCTGTATCGCTGTTTACCTCATCTGATAATGGGCTGAATAGATTTGAGGTTTGTAATACAGTTTCAACAGCTTGGTTGATATTTCCGTTCAGAATGATTGATGCTATTCCGGCAATTTCGCCACCGGCGCCTGCCCGCGAAAATGAGCCTGATTCCATATAATCTTTCATCAATGGAACGGCATCGCGTTCTTTGAATATTTTATCGGTAGCCTCATCAAAACATATTGCGTCCCATTGTCCTACGGCTCCTACTTTTCCGGTAGAGCCATGCACAAATAGTTTAGCCACCGTTCCCTGACCGCCCGAAATAAGCACAGCGTAAGGTGTAAGTTCTTTAAAAACAAACGATTTACCTGTTGAACGGGGACCTAATTCGATGAAATTGAAATTCGATTCCACCAAAGGGATAAGTCGCGAAATAAGCAACATTTTTACTCTGTGCGACATTCCGCGCGATTCGGGTTCGTAACCGCTACTTCGCAACAATACATTGAGCCATTCGGCTTTTGAAAATTCTTTGCGTTTTGTTATCACTTTTGTATTATCGAAACTGGATAATTGAATGGGTTTAATATCTTTAACCACAAAAGGATAAATGTTTCCGCCCAATTTGAATCCCGCATCGTATTCAATATCAATAATTGCCCAAATTCCGCCAAGCATCATTTTGTCGTGTTCCGAAACCAACGCATCGCTTATTAGGGCATCTTTGATATTGCTGTTCTGAAGTTGCGCCCAGTAACGGTCTTTTTTTGAATCGAGCCGAACCGTAATTTTGTCAATTATTTTATAACTAAGTTGTTCTTTTATTTTATGGTGTATCAACGAACTCTCTTCTGGATTTACGTAATGCTCCGTGAGTATTCGTTTCACATTTTCCATTCCTTTTTTTATTTGCTCTTCGTTATCGGTTGAGCATGAATTGGCTATCAGATATTCGAGAACAAAAACCGGCACATTTGCACCCACTTTTACAGAGCGTACCAAGTCTTTTTTTACTACCAAACCTCTGAAATTTTCGAGAAGTTTTTTATCTAAATCGGTTAATTCTATCATTTTTGCCAATATTTTTATGGTTAAAGTAATCCGCCTAAATCCCGTGAATTGTTTTTGGTAACCGTAGCACTATCTATTTGCTCTTTGCTGTTGGCATCGAGTAGTTTTATATCAATGCTGTTATGCCCATCAAATGAATATTCGCGTTCAATTTTCGTATTTGCTTGTATGCTAAGTATTTCGCTTTGCGATATTTGTTTTCCATCATCGAAAAACAACATACATATTTTGCGTTCGGTTTTGAATAGATTGCCACTGGCTACAGCCGATTTTAGTGTGATGCAAAACAATTCGCCGGTAATATTGGTGAGGTCGGCTTTATTGGCAATTTCTATTTCAAGTTGGTCGGTTGGCGTTTGATTTTCGATGCAAAAGAAGGGGGTTATCAGCTCCTGTGGCGAAATGCCACCATGACAAAATCCATACGCTCCGGTGGTTTTGAACGGGCTTAGTACAGTTGAAAAATACAGATAACTGTAGTTTTCGTATTTTTGTTGCCGTTCTATTAATGCCCGTTTTTCAATGGGTTGCTTTTGTACCGAACGGATAAAACGCTCATTCTTTTTTACTTCGCCTTCAAAATTTATTTCTACTTTATCGGCTTCGGTGAGTATGCCGGTGAGTACAAAACCATGGTCGGAAATAAGAAATACTTTTCGATAGCCGTTCAAAAGTAATTGTTCGGTCTTTTTGGCAATGGTGGTTTCGCTTTCCGAAATATATTTCAATGCTTTCAGTTGCATTTTTTCGCCCAAACTGTCAATATCTTTTACGGTGCATATCAAGTATTTGTGTTTGTCGGTGGCTTCGTTTATGTCATCGAGGTTTACAAATCCTATATCGCTGGTGTTTAATTCGTTGGTTAAAAAATCTTTGCGTTGTTGGTGTACTTTCATTATTTCTCCGGTAGATACAAACATTCGGCTCATATTGTTTTCGGTTTCCGAAGGATAATCGGATAAAAGGTGGTTTTCGGTAACTTTATATTGAACCGAAATTTTACAGGATAGCGATTTTGCAAGTTCGTAGGTTATGCCATCGCCAACTATAATGGCTGTTTTGCAGTTGTTTTCTTCGATTATCCGTTTTATAATTCCACTTTGATTTTGTTGATATTCATCGAAATAGCGAAACCAACGAAACAGGAAACCGTTTACAAGTTTGTTGTAGTATTGTTGATAGGGCAGCAATATCTCTGGTTCGTTCAGAAAATAGGTGTAAAGGTGGCGAATAGCTGTGTCGAGCGTATAGAAATGTGCGGTATAAAACTCAATTGCTTTTTTCAGTTTGTTTATCTGATTGAGTTTTTGTTCATCGAAATTGAGCAAAATCAATACATCGTTCCAAAAAGTTATGCCCCGTAGTTGGGCTACTTTATCGCTTGCTCTTTTGCTTATTTGGGGTAGATATTTTTTTAGTGCCGCTTTGTTTTCCATCTCTTTTCCTATTTCGATAAGAAGTTTTTTATCTATTTCGATAAAAGGGTGAGATGAATGTACAACAGAAGTGTCGATTCCTGCCGGTAATTTGTAGTTTTTCAGATAATTATCAAACGAAGTGTGGTATGTTTTTGAATCGAGCCAATGAAAATAAATTTCGTTGAACGGTTTTGTTAATGAATTGCTTACAAGGCTATCGAATATTTTTGTAACTACTTCTTTGGCAAGTGTTTCTGCCGGTTTTTCTATGTAATCCTGTTTAAGAAGGGCATTTACCTTTTGGTAAAATATTTTCCGAACATCGTCTGCCAAATGGTTTGTGTATTCTTCGGGTTGATGTACAAAAGCAAGTAACTCTTTTTCCATTTCAAACATTTGTCGGCTACCTTTGTTACAGAGGTCTGTCCAGTAGTCGGTATCTTTGCCCATGCTTATTTTGGCTGCCGGAATTAGTTCGCTGTCGGGCAAGTCTATGTTGATATTCAGATTTTTGTGTAATTTTTCTTTGATATAATTGCTTAGGTATTTGATTTCGACCACACCGTTGGTTTCGCAATATTCACGAATAAATTTCAGCTTTTCTTTTGGGCGAAGGGTGTAGAGTAGAAACTTTTTTGTGGTATCTGTTTCTTTTTCGATGCTATATTTAGCCTGCAACTCTTCGATGTCGGTATTGATTTCGACAATTGAATACGACATAGCTGCAAGGGTATTGAGCAAAAAATTAGCCTCCTTTGCCGTGTCAATTATCACCGCAACTTTATTAGCCTTAAATATCCGCTCTATATCCTGTTTGAACCAAGTGTCTATCATTGTTTTTGTTTATTGTAAATATTTCAATATTCTCTCTCAAAATTTTATTTCGACTTATTCAATTGATTATCTGACAATTACGATTAGTTTGATAATCCAATATCCGCTTCTTTCATACCACCCTTCATACCACCTTAAAAAGCACTTGTATTTATTTAATTGGTTATATGATAATTACGATATTCACCACATCAACTTAAATATTTTTAAGTATTTTCCATTTTCCTGCTTTTGTACTACCTTCTCTGGAAATAATACCTGCATTTTTGAGAGCATCAAAATGTTTTTGAACAATGCTTTTTTGTATATTAAGTATTTTTGCTAATTCTCTGATTGTTATATTGTTATTTTTCTCAATAAGCTCAAATATTATTTTTTGCTTATTAATTTCTGTACCACTTTTTTCGATTTCTGTACCACTTTCTGTACCACTTTTTTCGATTTCTGTACCACTTTCTGTACTACTTTTTTCGATTTCTGTACCACCTTCTACATTAAATTCTGCGTTTCGCTTTACAATGAGTGTAAACAAACCTTTTGTGTTATATTCTGGTTCGGGGAGTCCGGCTTGGCGCATTAAATCTTTCAATTTTTATATCAACCAACCAACCAACCAACCAACCAACTTAATGTAATGGAAATATTGTAATTAGTTGATATACTGGTTATAATGATTAATATAAAATGAACCAACCAACCAACCAACCAACCAACCAACCAACCAGAACTATACAGATAGTTTGATAATCCAATATCCGCTTCTTTCATTCCCTTCTCTTATTAAAAATTTTTTATCTTTAAGTATTTTCAGGTTTTTATCAATTGATGTTTTACTTATTCCTATTTTTTTTGATAACTCTTTAATCTTAATATCAGAATTTTCATCAATTAAATCTAAAATACAAATCTGATGCTGAGTTAATAACTGACTGTAATCATTTCGTTTATCAGTCCATTTTACTGGTTTTCTAACGATGAGCGTAAACAAACCTTTTGTGTTATATTCAGGTTCGGGGAGTCCGGCTTGGCGCATCAAATCTTTCATTCGCGAAATTCCGGAACCAATTTGTTCGACTAAGCCCATACGATAGAACAGTCCGAAAACCAATGGGTTGCGTGAATGACTTTTCCGTCCAAATTCGTTTTCCGAAATGGCACTAACCAATCCACCCGGGTTGGTAATTTCAACTCTATCGTTGAAAACCTCAACGATTATTGTAC
>JFJP01018786.1_pt1 | contig 10850 bp, 11 predicted proteins | sample 431651 | NCBI WGS metagenome assembly JFJP01 (sample SAMN02602958, study PRJNA72255) | Microbial mat metagenome, whole genome shotgun sequencing project. | biome: fresh water; feature: sink hole; material: water; isolation source: purple microbial (photo- and chemosynthetic) mats found in...
TCCTGTCCGATGGCAACATGTCCCGCGACTGGCAGATGAACCACACCCACGAGGAGTCCTTCCAGCTCGCCATGAACCTGCTCTTCTACACCACCGACCAGGGTGCGCTGCATCCCCGCTTCCACTCGGTACTGCCCGATTCGCTCCCGTCACCGTCCCGCGACACGACCATCAAGGTCGGCCGACTTATCCACGGCCCGACCGATGTTCCCTCGAGCGACTGGCGTATCGGAGATGCTGCAACCCGTGCCTTCGCGCCCTACCTCCGGCACATCCACGGCATCGACCTGAGCGATGCAGGCCCCGTCGATCTGCGCTCCACCAATGCCCCGTCCGTCGAGGTCCTCACCCTGACGGGTACGGGCGGGTTGACACTGGATCCACAGGCCGCCGCCGCACTCAAGCAATTCCTTGCAGGCGGGGGCACGCTGATTGTCGACGCCTATGCGGGCAGCCCGCAGTTTGCCCGCGATGCCCGCGCCTTCATCACCCGTGAACTGGGCGAGCTCGTGCCCCTGCCTGCGGATCACGATATCGTGACCGGTAGTTTCGCGGGGGGCTTCGATCTGCTGTCCGCCGTGGGCTACACACTCCCCGCCCGCAAGACGCTCCGCGCCGAAGGGGCATCCACGTCCACGCACCATCTCGAAGCGCTCCTGCTGGATGGCCGTGCGGCGGTCATCTTCTCACCCTACGACCTGACCTCTGCCATCAGCGGCGCAAGCACATACCGTTCCTCAGGCTACCGCCCCGCCACAGCCCGGCGCATCCTGGCCAATCTCTACGGCACCGTCGCCCCCACCGGAGGAACAGGCCGCCACCAGTGAAAAAGACATCGGAATGCGTTCTTGCAAGATACCGTCGAGCGGCTTAGGATGTGGACAAATCAGTGAGCGTGTTGCAAGGGTTGGCTGGAACGGCGGATGAAGGGGTACGGATGCGTATGTTAAGCGGTGGATTGTCGCAAATCGCGGGGATGCTTGCAGGGATTGTCATCATGGGCATGCCACCCTTGGCGTTTGCATCCGACGCCGATTCTCAGACGCTGGACTTCCAGTCCATCGCCTCGCAACTCGATCCGGGGGGGGAGCTGTTCCTGGTGCTGGGGGCACGGCGCTGGATGGATCGCTCGCTAGAGGCCCTGGCCTCCGGATATCGCGAACGGCCAGGGGAGGAGTCCGACGCAAGAGACACCCGGGCGGCCATCGGGCAGCTACGGGGCTTCCTGAACCGTCAGGGCCTCAGCGCCTGGCGCGGCCTCGGGGTCAGCTCGGTGGCTCGCGGCGACGGTCAAAACGCCACCAAGATCTTCCTGCGGCGGGACAGCCCGGATGCCAGCCTGCCGTTCTGGCGAGGCTGCTTTGGCTGGTTGCCGCGGCGCCTGCTCAGCCTGGATTTCGTGCCTGCGGGATGCTCCCTGGTGTGGGCCGGCACCTTTACGCCCACGGATTTGTGGACGATGGTGGATGACGGCGTGCGCGAGCTGGCCACCCCCGCCGCCCGCGAGCAATTCGAGCGGTTAGCTCAATCCACCAAGGCACTGCTGGGGCTCCCGATCCCAGACCTTCTCGCCAGCTTGCGGGACGAAGTCCTCGTGGCACTGCGTTTTGACGGAGCGAAGGAATGGACCCTGCCCGGCGAAGGAGCCATCGCCATCCCGTCACCCTCTTTCCTGGTGGTCGTTGGCACGGGCGAGAACGTTCTGCGCGGCGTGGTCGAGCTGCAAGTGGCGCGGCGCGGCCTGGTGCTGTCCGAAACCCAGGTTGCCGGCATTTCGATGCGCAGTGTCGAGACGGCCATCACCTTGGGAAACCTGTCCATCCAGCCGAGCTTTGCCGCGCCACCGGGATTCTTTGTCTTCGGCAGTTCACCCGATATTGTCGAGCAGGCCCTGCTGGCCTCCCGTCATCGCCACGGACTCGTGACCCGGAGCGAATTCCTGAATGCCTTTCAAGGGGCGGCGATGGTCAATAACGGCCTCCTGTATGTCGATAGCAAGGCTGCCCAGATCATCCGGCACGGCCTGGCGAGCCTACAGGAACTCGTGCCTGAAAGCGATTCCGGATCTCTGGCCACCGGACGAGTGCGGGATGCCTGGTGCGTGCTGGGCGGGGAATCCCCCGCCTGTGCCCTGGTGCTGCAGAACTGGAAGAGCGGGATCATGATCATGGGCCGTTCAGGGGTTGGAGGGGAGGCAGTGCTCAAGCAGATGGGCTTGTCGGCACTGGATATTTGGACTCGATTATGGCATCGGACGATGTCGCAGGAAAGGATGTAGACGATGGAGAATGTAGTGATTGCAGGAAGCGGGCCGGCCGGATTGACGGCAGCGATCTATACGGCGCGAGCCAATCTGAATCCCCTGGTGCTGGAAGGTCCCGCCCCGGGCGGACAACTTACCGTTTCGTACGAGGTCGAGAATTATCCCGGATTTATCGAGCCGATCTCAGGGGCCGAGTTGATGGACCGGTTCCGCAGGCAGGCCGAACGGTTCGGAACCCGCCTGCGCTACGCGTCCGTCCAGCGGGCGGTGCGTGCCGGGGATGCAATCCGCCTGGAAACCGACGATGGGGTAATCGAGACCCGGACCCTGGTCATTGCCACCGGGGCCGAGGCGCGCCGCCTGCCACTACCCTCCGAGCCCGCCTTCTACGGCAAGGGCGTATCGGGATGCGCCACCTGCGATGGTGCCTTTTTCCGGGATCAGGATGTCCTGGTGGTCGGGGGCGGCAACACCGCCATGGAGGACGCCATGTTCCTGACCCGCTTCGCCCGCAAGGTGACGATCGTGCATCGTCGTGATTATTTCCGTGCCGCCCCCGTGGAGATCGAGAAGTGCAGGAAGCATCCCAAGGTCGAGTGGATGATCCCGTGGGTGATCGAGGAGATCACCGGGGATGCGGGCGGCGTGAAGGGGGCGATCCTGAAGCATGCCGACACGGGCGTCGTCCGCCAGGTGGAATGCCAGGGCATTTTCGTGGCCATCGGGCATGACCCCAAGACCGATGCCTTCAAGGGCTTGGTGGAGGTTGATGCAGAGGGCTTCGTCGTGGCTGAGGAAGGTACCACCCGCACCTCGGCCCCCGGCGTGTTCGCCTGCGGGGATGTGCGTGACCGGCGGTACAAGCAGGCGGTCCTGGCGGCAGGCCACGGCTGCATGGCGGCCCTCGACGTGGAACATTATCTCGGGCAGCGGGAGTAGGCCAGATTCATTTACCGCTTGACCTTGCGTCAAGCGGGGTGCTATGGATTTAACACACGTTTACCAAGCAAGGAGCGGTTGACCATGTCAGAAACAACACTTAAGCGCAGAAACCCAAGAATCCTGATCGTGACGCCGGAGATCACCTATCTGCCGACCGGCATGGGCAACATGGCCAACCGCATGAGCGCCAAGGCCGGGGGACTGGCGGACGTGTCCTCGTCGCTGGTCGCCGCCTTGTTCGACCTCGGTGCCGACGTGCATGTGGCACTCCCCCACTATCGGCGCATGTTCCACGTCGATGCCGGACGGCTGATCAGCGACGAACTACGCGCCTACATGAACAAGCTCCCCCAGGCGCGGATCCATCTGGCCGAGGATCGCTGCTTCTACTATCGCAGCTCCGTCTACGGTAACGATGAGCATACCAACAAGAAGGTCGCCATGGCCTTCCAGCGCGAAGTCATCAACAACATCATCCCCTCAGTGGATCCCGACCTGATCCACTGCAACGACTGGATGACGGGGCTGGTACCGGCGGCTGCCCGCCGCTTGGGCATCCCCACCCTGTTCACCGTGCACAATATCCACACCTACAACCTGACCCTCGAACATATCGAGGATGCCGGGATCGATGGCGCCGGCTTCTGGAAGTATCTCTACTTCTCGCGGCCACCATGGAACTACGAGGAATCGCGGGGCAACAACCCCGTCGATCTGCTCGCCAGCGGCATTTTCGGGGCGCACTTCATCAACACCGTCAGTCCGACCTTCCTGACGGAAGTCTGCGAGGGACAGCACTCCTTCGTCCCCGGCAACATCCGCCACGAAATGCTGCAGAAGGCCCATAACGATTGCGCGGTCGGCATCACCAATGCCCCGGACCCATCCAACAACCCGGCCACGGATCCGTTTATCGAGGTGCACTACACCCCCGAAACGCATATTACCGGGAAATCCCAGAACAAGGCCGCTTTCCAGGAAAAGACCGGTTTGGAGAAGAATCCGAACGCACCCATCTTTTTCTGGCCATCACGGCTGGATCCCGTGCAGAAAGGCTGCCAGCTTCTGTCCGATATCCTGTTCAAGGTCGTCTCGAAATACTGGAAGGAGAACCTGCAGATCGCGATTGTGGCCAATGGAGCCTATCAGCAAGTCTTCCACAATATCGTGGCACACCACGAATTGCAGGACCGGGTAGCGGTGTGCGACTTTACCGAATCGCTCTCCATGCTGGGCTATGCGGCATCCGACTTCATGCTGATGCCCTCGTTGTTCGAGCCTTGCGGACTCCCGCAGATGATCAGCAGCATCTACGGATCCTTGCCTGTTGTGCGCGACACGGGCGGACTGCACGATACGGTCACCCATCTGGACATCAACCGGAACACCGGCAACGGGATTGTCTTTGAAACCTACGACAGCAACGGCCTGCTCTGGGCCATTGACCAGGCCATGAAATTCCATGCGATGCCACCCCACATCAAGGTACCCCAGATCGCCCGCATCATGAAGGAAAGCACTGCCCGGTTCAATCATGCCGCCACGGCTCGGCAGTATTTCGAGATCTACGAGAAGATGCTAAATCGCCCCGTCGTCCGGGATTAACCCACTCCCGACGTACCCGGAGCATCCTGCTCCGGATGGGAAAGCCAATGGCACTGCCCAAGAGAAAGAAAAAGGCAGGGCTGCTGCACCGTTTTTGCTGCCGGGCGGGGTTCGACGGGCACGGCTCGACAGGAGTCTCGCCCATTTTGCAAATCGCGGTATTCTGCAAATCGTATCCTTTTAGGCATCGCTTTGACTGCCGATGGGCGAGACTCCCGTCGAGCCGCGTGGCAAAGGGTGTTCATGTCGTCATCCGTTCTCGTCGCCGTTCTCGTTCGCCGATCATCGCAACCATTGTATTAGACGGCTTGATTTCGCAAATACTCCATACCGTGGTTTTCTTCTTTTGTAGAGAAGTAGGGAGCCCGAGCTACCGGGGCTACGCCATTGGGTTCCGCGTGGTCCTCGCTGCCCCAGTTCCATGAGGTTTCCATTGAGCTACAGGGCACCGGCGGGCGCCGGGCGCGGAATGTCATTGGCGAATGCCTTTCCCCTGTTTTTCCAGGAACCGCCCGTGGCGCAGGAAATGCAAGGTGCAGCGGATCGCGTCAGGATCACGCATGATAAACGGGTGGGATACCGGCAGGGCGATGAAGTCGCGCATTCCTTTGATCCTGGCACGGCTGACCGCCACTTTGCCGTCGTCCGGCCCGGGGATCAGGCAGGATAGGACCAGGTTTATCGAGCGGGTTCCGGCAATGACTCCGTATTCCAGTGGGGGCGGGGGCAGCGTCATCGATTTGGACTGCGTATCGGTTCCCAGTTGCTGACCGGCGGGGCCGTTGATCCAATCGTAGGCAGCGAACGAACCGAGCTTGTCAACGACTTCACTGCCTTGATTGGGCGGGCCGAGCATGACCAGTCGCCCGGCATTCGGAAGGGCGTTGGACACGAAGTATTCACGCAGCACGATATTCCCCAGCGAGTGGGCCACGAAATGGATGCGTACCGGTGCCTCCAGCTGGCAGCGGGCGATCATTGGCGCAAGGTGCTCTGCGGCCAGGGCCTCGACCGTCTTGCTGGTCGAGGGGTAATCGAGTGCATAGACCCGGTAGCCTGCCTCTTTCAATGCCTTCGCCATGGGCCTCATGCTGCGTGCAGAACGGGTCAGGCCATGCAGCAGGATCACGGTTTCATGTCCGGCATCCGAATCCGCGGCAATGACTGGCGGCGTTGCCGCCAGCATCAGCAGACCCACTCCAGCGATGACGATAAGATGGCGGGTAAACATGGAGCCCTAGTCTTCACGGGGTTGGCGCGAGATCACGATATCTACGGCCCGCATGATATCGCCCGTGGAACCGATGGCACCGAAGGAGCGACGGACATCGACCCAGTTGGAGAGACCCGATAGGTAGTTGAGCAAGTGGCACCGGAAATGCAGGGCGGCGCCCCGATCGGCATCGAATCCACTACGCCGCCTGCATTTCCCTTCCTTGATTTTCAGAGCCACGAGCCGATGCAGGTGCCGTTCGATAATCTCGCGGCGCTCCGCAAGTGAGCGGACGCGCGGCATCTCCCCCCTCCGGATCCGCTCTACATCCTCGAAAATCCACGGCTTGCCAACAGCACCGCGGGCAATCAGGACCCCGTCGACCCCATAGGTCTGCCACTTCCCGACGGCATCTTCCGCGGTGAACAGCCCCCCATTGCCCAGGACCGGGATCCTGCATTGCTGCTTGATGGCCCGGATCTGCTCCCAGTCCACCGCCCCGCTGTGATGGTTGACGGCATAGCGGCCATGAATGGCGATGGCGGCAGCTCCTGCCGCCTCGGCGGCTTGCGCGATCTCGACGATCCGGGACTGCCCCTCGTCAAATCCGATCCGGGTCTTCAGGAGAACCGGCAACGTCACCGCACTGCAGACCGCCTTGATAATGTCCCCGATTTTCTCAGGGGTCCGGATCAAGGCCGCACCGGCACCCTTGGCGACGATCTTGCGCACAGGGCAGCCGGCATTGATATCAATGGCGGCGAACCGTCCGGTGGCTTCAATCATGGCGGCCGTGCGTGCCATTACATCCGGATCCCCGCCGTAGATGTGGCCCGCCAGCGGGGCTTCGTTCTCGAGCGATTCCAACAGATGCCAGGAGGGCTTCGAGCCGCGCACCAGCCCCTGCGCGACAGCGACCTCGGTATAGAACAGGCCACCCCCGAATTCCCTGCAGATCGAGCGGAATGCGGCATCGGTGTAGCCAGCCATGGGCGCCAGCCAGAAGGGGCAGTCAATCGTTAATTTGCCAATCTGCATGTTATCCACTCGGTGACCCGTTCAGCGGGTAGGCCCATGACATTCGTCCGTGATCCCTCGATTCGCTCAATAAGCCAGTCTCCATGATGATCGATATCGTAGGCACCCGCGCGATCCAGCGGATTGACCGCCGCCAGGTAGCGATGGATCAGATCCTCGGAAAGCTGGCGGAAGAAAACCGTGGAGGTTTCCACGACCGCCTGCACGTCGGGCTCGTCGGGGTGTGCCAGCACAAAGCCTGTATGCACGATCTGCATCCTGCCGGATTCGGCCTTGAGCATGTCGAAGGCCTTTTCCCTGGTCTCCGGTTTCCCTAGGCAATGCCCACCCAGTTCCACCGTGGTATCGGCAGCCACAATCGCTGCATCGGGGAAACGTGTCCTGCACCATTGCCACTTGCGCCTGGCATTTTCAAGCACCATGGCACTCGGCGCACCCGGCCAGTCCACCTCGACAACCTCGGGGACGGCAATGTCAAATTGCAATCCCAGTCCACTGAGGATCTTCTGGCGGCGGGGGGAACCTGAAGCTAGGATCAGCCTGGGCATATCACGTTTTCGGGCGTTCAAAATCGCACAATTGTCCTGCCACGACCGAAGCCCCGCCATCGACAACCAGGGTTTGGCCGGTGATCTTCTCGGCGTAGGGACCCAGCAGGAATACCACAGCATTCGCGACGGCCTGCTTGTCCTTGCTGGTGTCCCACGGAAGAGGGCTCGACTGGTTCCAGACCGTCTCGATCCCGCTGAATCCGGGAATCTTGGACGCCGCCTTGGTATCCAGGGGCCCGGCCGATACGGCATTGATGCGGATGAGATCCCTGCCATGCCGCCGTGCCAACGCCCTGACCAGGGCTTCCAGTGCCGCCTTCTGCACACCCATCCAATTGTAAAACGGGTAGACACGCGAGGTGTCGAAGGTCAACGCGACGACCGATCCGCCATGGCCGAGATTGCCCTGGCCTAGACGCAGCACGGTGGCCAGCGAAATGCAACTGATGTGGTGCGCGTTCTTGATATCCTCGATCGCGTCGGTGTGGAACTCCTGACCCAGCGCGGTCCGGGGATTGGCAAAGGCGATGGAGTGCACGATTCCCGCCAACGGGCCGATCTCGGAAAAGAGCTGCTGCGTCTGCGCTTCGTCGGTAATATCGCAATACCGGAAGTCGATCGACTTGCGCTCCTCGTCGGAAAGGGCACCTGCCCGGTCCAGGAAGCGACGCTTGATGATGTCGTTCTGGACGGTGTAGATGACCTTGCCGCCAAATGACTCTATCGTTTTCCCGATGGCATAGGCAATCGACTCGGGGTCAAGAAGCCCCATGACGAGATATGTTTTACCTGGTTCAATCATGTTTATTCCTTCTTCAATTTATGATAGCCCAACACCATAGCATTTTCGAATTCAAATGTCGATACTGCAATGATGCTTGATTCGTAACGGCGTAACGTCTAGGATGCCCGAATTGTTTATAGTATGAGGTGATTGATGATGAAGCGATGGATAGTGTGTGGTCTGCTGCTGGCGCAAGGGGTGCTGGCCCAACAATCGGCGCCCTCATGGAATGGGGTGGCGGCGCGGTGTCCGATCCTTGATGAGCGCGTTGATCCGGTATGTTCGCTGAAGCTAACCTATCTATTCCCGGCCAATAGCGAGCTCGATCAAGAGTTCTCAATGCTTGAGCTGGATGCCGATGCAGAACTGTTCTATATCCAGGACATCCTTCTTGGTGATCTGGACCTGCGCCTGGACTTGTCCACCGACTTTCCGCTGAATCGGGGCGGCGTCAAATTACCCTCCCAGTTTCTGCTGTTTGCAATGGATGGGCGCTGGACCTGGCGATACGTGAACGATATGGCTTTCCAGTGGCGCTTTGCGCCCGGGTTCTATTCGCAAGTGGAGGGGCTCTCGGACCAGTCGCTCGCCATGCCCTTGACCTTTCTCGGGATCAAGACGTTTGATCCTACATTTTCCGCCGTGGCGGGGCTTTCGCTGCGCTTCGGCTTCCGTCATGTGGTGATGCCCATGGCGGGCGTGGTCTGGATGCCATCGGACCAGATCCGGGTCGAGGCCTTGCTGCCGACATCGCGCGCGATCATCTACCTCATGCCGCGCTGGGCGGTGCATGCCGGAGCCTCCTGGGAAAGTATGACCTACCAGTTGCCAGACGATAGTCGTGACCGCGAGCATGTCACGTTCGAGGATGTGCGCTTGACCGTCGGCGTGATCCACGAGATCAGCAATGAACTGCGCGTCGGCGTGGAGCTGGGACGCGTTGCGAACCGGACGATCGCCTTTGAGCGTGGCGGCAAAATAGAGGTCGATAGCGCCCCCCTGTTGAGCATCCAGGTCGGCGGGGCCTTCTAGTTCTAGTGCCGCCCGTCGCCCCCCGCCTTGCCGCACAAGTCGTGCAGGCGGAGCTTGAGCTCCTCAAGGCCGTCTCCCGAATGCGTTGAAACCGACAGGGGCTTGGTCCTTGTCTTGCGTTTGAACACCTTCAGGTTCTCTGCGGCTTCCGGCAGATCCATCTTGTTGGCAACAACCAGTGAGGGACGCTTCGCCAGGTCGGCATCATACAGTTTGAGCTCAGCCATCAGGCAGCGATAGTCATCCACGGGATCCCGCGTATCAACGCCCGCCATATCGATAACCAGCAAAAGGAATCGCGAACGTTCAATGTGGCGCAGGAAGTCATCGCCCAGGCCGATACCCTCGTGAGCGCCTTTGATGATGCCGGGAATATCGGCAATGCGCAGTTTGGTGTAGTCCTCGAACACCACGGTACCCAGCACCGGACTGAGGGTGGTAAAGGGATATGCCGCGATCTTCGGGTGGGCATCACTCAGACACGTCAGCAAGGATGATTTACCCGCATTCGGGAAGCCGACCAGCCCGATATCGGCCATGATCTTAAGTTCCAGACGCAGCGTGAGATCTTCCCCCGGTTCCCCGTCGGTATGCTCGGTCGGTGCCTGGTTGGTGGAACTCTTGAAATGCACGTTCCCAATGCCACCCTTGCCACCGCGGGCTACGATCAAGGACTGGCCGTGGTGGATGATGTCACCGAGCAAAAGATCGCTTTCCTTATCCCAGACCTCGGTGCCGCAGGGGACCTTGATGATGTTATCAATCCCATTAAGGCCATGCATCCGCTGCTTCGTACCGTGACCTGCATGGCCCGCACGCTGGTGGGGCGCAAAGTAAAGACTGACCAACGAATCGGTGTCTGAATCACCAACGAGAATGATATGCCCCCCGCGCCCCCCGTCTCCGCCGTCAGGGCCACCTCTCGGCACGCCCTTCTCGCGACGGAAACTGGATGACCCGTTACCGCCGTTTCCAGCGGTCGCATAGACGGTGACGTGATCAACAAACTTGCGTGTTTTCAAGGGCTTTAGGCGCTTACCGACTCGGTCGCCACGATGCTGACAACCTTGCCGTCTTTTTCAAAACTGACACTGCCAGTCTTCAGCGCAAAAAGCGTATCGTCCTTGCCGCGTTTGACATGTGTGCCCGCGGCAAAACGGGTCCCGCGCTGGCGAACCAGAATGGAACCTGCGGTGACCGTTTCGCCAGAATACCGCTTGACACCCAACATCTTCGGGTTGCTATCGCGCCCGTTCTTGGCTGCGCCGCCACTTTTCTTATGTGCCATGATGCGTCTCCTAAATGGTTAAAATTTGCTGATCAGGCGATGCTTTCAATCGCCAGGACGGTTAACGATTGGCGATGCCCGATCTTGCGGGTATAGCCCTTGCGCCGTTTCTTCTTGAAATTGAAGATCTTCTC
>JFJP01034880.1_pt1 | contig 10850 bp, 9 predicted proteins | sample 431651 | NCBI WGS metagenome assembly JFJP01 (sample SAMN02602958, study PRJNA72255) | Microbial mat metagenome, whole genome shotgun sequencing project. | biome: fresh water; feature: sink hole; material: water; isolation source: purple microbial (photo- and chemosynthetic) mats found in...
GCCAGCAGCATGATGATCGGTAGAGCGAATCGTTTCATGAAATCCTCCTGATGGATCGTCTGCTTCTGTACAAGGCTATCGCGCCTCCGCATGACGATTTTCAATAGTATGGTACTATCAATCGATATTTCAAGAGTATTCTGGTCATACTAGGTGGGTATATCGAAGCTTGTGTCTGGAGTAATAACCTACCGGCTCTGGTACCTTGTGGATCGAATAGAGTACTGCCTGTTGTATTCTTTTAGGGATAGACACAAGGTTCGATGTACTAGGGTAGGAGAATGGAGGATTTTATGGAAAATTTACCATATTACGATGAAGTTGAACGCTCTCTGGCGACTGGCCGGAGCGATACTGAAGCGCTTGCCGCCCGGCTCCTCGGGAATCCCGAGCTTGGTTTCAGGGAAGAAAAAACCGCCGCCATCCTCGTGGAAGCTCTCGCGCCTACCGGCGCCCTCATCCGGACCGGGCTGGCCCTTACCGGCGTCATGGCCGAGCTCGGACCGGCAGTCGCGCCTGCCATATTCCTGGTGGCTGACATGGACGCCCTCCTCACGCCTTCAGTGGCGGGCGGCGTGGCGCATTCCTGCGGACACCATGCCCAGATGACCGTCATGGTGGCCGCGTTCAAGGCGCTCGCCGCGGCCCGCGTGCACGAGCGGGAGGGCGTGCGGCTCGTATTTCTGGGAGTGCCCGCCGAGGAGTACCTGGAGATGGAATACCGCCTCGGGCTCCGGGCCGACGGCAAGGTGCGCTTTCTCTCGGGCAAGCAGGAACTGTTGCGGATGGGGATCTTCAGCGATGCCAGCGTTGTCCTCAAGTACCATTCCATGCCCGACCAGCCAGGCAAGGTCGCCACCGTCAACGGCACTCTCAACGGGTTCATTGCCAAGCGGGCATCGTTCATCGGCAAGAGCGCCCATTCCGGCGCCTGGCCGGAGAAGGGCATCAACGCGCTCAACGCGGCGTCCATAGCCATGCTCGCCATACACGCCCAGCGCGAGACCTTCAGGGACGACGACCATATCCGCGTGCACCCGGTGATGAAATCCGGCGGGCTCACTGTCAACACCGTGCCCGACCTGGCCGTGTTGGAGACCTATGTCAGGGGCGCTTCCTGGGCGGCCATACAGGATGCCAGCGCCAAGGTGGATCGCGCGCTCGCCGCAGGCGCCGTGGCCGTGGGCGCCAGCGTCAGGATAGACAACTCGCCCGGTTACCAGCCCTTCAGGCCAGACCAGACCCTGGGCGAGGTGCTCGGCAGGGCGGCGCGCTCCGTCGTCGATCCGGCGTTAATAGATTACCACGACCAGTCTTACGCCAGCGACGACATAGGCGACGTGGCCTCACTCGTGCCAACCTGCCAGCTGGGCTTTTCCGGGTTCACGGGCACCATACACGGACCGGACTTCTGCCCCGTGGACCCTGTGCGGGCGTACCACGAACCGGCGCGCATCCTCGCTGCCGCGGCCTTCGAACTGGCCCGGGACGGCGGCGCGCTGGCAACTTCGATACGGGCCGGCTTCAGGCCCGTCTTCGGACTCGATGAATATGTGGCATCTCTGGAAGCGCTGTTCGAGTCGAGGGCTTTGGCTTGGGATCCGGCGCAACCTTGACGGAGAGGTGAAATTCTGGCTTGAACCGGGAAGTGCTTGTTGACTTGATGTATCACAAAAGTATCATTATTATGATATCAGGAGTTCAACATGCCCACAATCAGGCCAATTTCAGATATCAGGAACAACTTTGCACAGATCTCGAGTTTTCTGCATGCCCAAGACGAACCCATTTTCCTTACAAAGAACGGTGTGGGGGATATTGTTGTCATGTCGATTGAGCACTATGACCGACATATGGCAAAAATGGATCTTTATCAAAAACTTGAGGTTGCGGAGAAAGAAATTGCGCATGGTGCGGAAGGCAAGGATGCTTTCATGCTTCTGCAAAACCTAAAACGCGGGAAATGATGAAATATCAGGTTGTCGTTTTTCCTTCTGCAGAACGTGATCTTCTTGAAATTCGTACTTATTTTGAAGAGATTCTGGTTGCCTCAGCTGATAGTTTGATAGATAAAATTTATGAAGCACTGGTTCCGTTGACGACTACACCATTCATGTATCCTTTGGTTCATGATGACATTATTTCCGCCAAAGGTTTTCATTTCATTACCATAGACAGCTATATTGTCTTCTACAAAATATCCGGTGAAACCGTTCAGATTCACCGGATTTTATACGGAAGACGCCTGTACAACTCGATTATGTAGCCTACGATGCGTATTTCATTGCATGTGTCGAGCGGTTGGGGTTGCCGCTCCTGACGCTGGATGCCCGCCTCGGCGCGGTGGCCAAGGCGCGGGGCATCCACCTCGTGGAGGTTTGATATGCTGGTCGTTACGTATTCAGAAGCGCGCAGGACCTTTGCCTCGGTTCTTGACCGGGCAAAGGCTGAAGGCAGCGTATTCATAAAGCGCGCGGATGGCAGCTTGTTCAGGCTGGTGCCCGAGCGTTCGGACGCGTCACCCTTTGAAGGGATAGAATTGTCTATACGGCTTCCTGCTGGCGAGCTTGCATCGGCACTCGAAGATGCCCGGCGGTCGCAGGAGGAGCGGTACCGCTAGATTTCTATGCCGAACACGGCTCTGACGACAAGGCCGACGCCGAAGGAGAACGCCGAGACGCCGAGGCTGATGCCCGCCATCTCGCCGAAGCGCCGCTTGAAGTTCAGGTCCTTGGCTACCGACAGGTAGAAGTTGAAGGCCGCTATGATGGCCACCGCGATGAAGAGCGTTATTCCGAGGCTGGCGAATATCCACGAGCCTGAGCGCGGCAGGACCAGGTAGGGCATGACGAGCAGAACTACCGTGACCAGGTAGGCCACGCCGGTATAGAGCGCCGATTTTGCCGCCCGCGGGTCTCCGTCGGCCTTGCTGGCCAGGTAGTCGGAAGCTGCCATTGAAAAAGCGGCCGCGATGCCCGTGATGATGCCGGATACCGCCACGAGCGGCCCGTTGCGCAGCGCGAAGGTTAGGCCGGCGAGCGTACCGGTCAGTTCGACGAGGGCGTCGTTGAGGCCCAGCACTATGGAGCCCATGTACGCCAGCCGTTCCTCGTCGAGCATGGCCATGAGCGTGCCTTCGTGGGCTTCTTCGTCTTCACCGATCTGCACCGCTTCCGGTATCAGGTGCGCGACGCTCCGGTAGCCTTCGGTCGCGGCCTTCTCGCCTCGCTCCATCAGCTTGAGCGCAAAGGTCAGGCCCAGGATGCGGGCGCACCAGTAATAGAAGAACACCACGCCATGGTACGGCGCTTCGTCGTGGCCTGAAACCGATTTCCAGAAATCATAATGACCCTTTTCCGCGGCCGACATGTCCGCGAGGACTCGCGCGTTGTTGGCATCCTTGATGACGCCGGCCAAGCGGCCGTACAGGATGAATCCGGTCATCTCGTCGCGCTGGAAGCCAGCGACCTTTTTTGTCAGTTCAGGGGTCATGGCGGGTCTTGTACTCATTGCATACTCCTACTCGTTGGGCAAATCATGTTCTTCAATAGTAGACAACAGAGACTGTGTCAGGTCCGGGTACGAAGCCAGCCTGTTTGCCTGGTTCTCCAGCGCGCGCTCGAAGAGGTTGCGCACCAGCCGGCCGTTGCCGAAGTACTTGTCGCGGCGGTCGTAGGCCACCTTCAGGTAGACGCGCAGCTTGGCTATGGCCGAATCGGTGACGTTCATGCCGGTTTCTGAAACGAAGCGCAGGAAGATGGCTTCCAGCTCGGCCGGGTCAAAGTCGTCAAAGCTGAAGCGGCGGCTGAAGCGACTGGCAAGGCCGGGGTTGGATTCAAGGAAGCGTGTCATTTCGTCGGGGTAGCCGGCGACGACGACGACGAGGCGGTCCCGGTAGTCCTCCATGCGCTTCAAGAGGGTGTCCACCGCCTCGCGGCCGAAGTCTGAGCCGGCGTTGTCCGGAATCAGCGTGTACGCCTCGTCTATGAACAGCACGCCGTCCAGCGCGCGCGACACCGCTTCGTCCACCTTGCCGGCGGTCTGGCCGACGAACCCGGCTACCAGGCCGGAGCGGTCGGTTTCCACCAAGTGGCCCTTGCGCAGGAAGCCCTGCGCTACGAGTATCTCGCCTATCAGCCTTGCTACCGTGGTCTTGCCGGTTCCGGGCCTGCCGGTGAACACCGAGTGCAACGCCACGGGCGGTATCTTCATGCCCAGCGAGGCGCGCTTCTTGTGCACCTTCATCAGGTTTGAGAGCGTTTTGACCTGTTCCTTGATGGGCTCCATGCCGGTTAGGCCCTCGAGTTTGGCCAGCGCGTCGACGAGGGACTTGGCCTGGGCCGCCTCGTCGGCCGGATCGACGGCGTCGGGCTTGCCGTCGCCGTCAAGGTCCTTCGCGGCGGTATTGGTCCAGCCGCCCTGCTTCGATGCGGCCGGGCCCGTTGCCCCTGTTCCCGAAGCTTCGGGATTGAGGATGCGCTTGTTCAGGTCCTTGAGGAAGGTGTCTGCGCCCGGCGGCAGGCCGCCCGCGGTCAGGTAGATGTCCGCCCACTGCATCAGGGCCTCGGCCGCGCGGTGGAAGCCGGCGCCGCCCTTGCTCTCGTCGCGCCGCTTGAGCGCGAGGAGGCCAGCGCCCCAGCCGGTCGTCCGCTTCCCGGAAAGGATGCGCTCGAGGTCGGCGCGCCAGGCGAGCAGCTCTTCGCGGTCGCGGGCCGTCAGGTAATCGGCGCGGAAATAGCGTTTCATGCCGTCCGGGCCGGGGCCGTCACCGCGCATGAAGGGCAGAAGGCTGAGCGCTGCGAATGCCGCTCGGTCAGGGTGTGAAAGGTCTGCCCGGTCATAGCAGGCGCCGGCTATTGCCCAGGCGTCGTCCATCAGGATGCCTACGTCCGGTACGAGCGCTTCCATGAACCTGCGTGCTCCCGCGACGAGTGTGGCCCCCGGAAACGATTCCGGCGGGTTTGAGTGTCCATCATTGATCATGAGTGCGATAGTACCGGTACGGGCTGTTGTCCGCAAGATCGCACGCCTTGGGACTCGCATTATTGCTTGATTATTTGTACTATAGAAAGATTACCTGCTTGCGGGATTTTTTATCCAGCACGTCATGAATAACGGAGTTCACCATGCGCATCACGTTGGTCGTTACACTGGCTGCAGCTTTACTCGCGGCATCCTGCGCCTCGCTCGGCGATCCCTTCCTGCTATCCTTCGATGTTGCCGGCCAATACCAGTCCGAGGCCATTACCGCAGCCGGCAAAGATGCATACCGGACAAGCCTCGTGGCAGCCGGAGACGTGTCTGCCTCGGCAAAGGTGCAACGGTACTTCGAGGCTGCGCTCCGCTACGACCCCAACAACGCCGAGGCATCACGCTATCTGGCCCTCGTCGAGGATTACCGGGCCAGCCGCTTCTCGGCCGCCGTCAAGGATGCCGATACCTTGCTCGGCAAACCATCCAGAAGTGCTGACGAAGAGTACCGCATGCTCCTTGCCGTGCGCCGCGCCTCGGCGATCTACCCGCGTGATGAGTCCGCGAAGCGCCTTGTCAAATCGACCGAGGAAATCCGCGATGGCTTTGTCGTCCTTCGGTTGGCTGAAGTCGAAAAAACGCGTGCTTTGGTAACGCCTGAATCCAAGGACGCGGTCAAGGAGAAGGCGTATATCGACGCGTTCAGGATCGTACTGCGCGTCAGGGATGTAGATCCGGGCGATGATGCGGTTGCAAAAGCTTACAAGGAGCTCAAGTCGGAGATTGCGGCCATCGTCGAGAAACGGCTGGAGGGAGTCGACGCGCTGCTAACCAAAAGCTCGTTCGACGAGGCAAAATCCGTGCTGTCCCTGGTAAAGGATCTGGATTCCAGGATAGGCGGCACCTTCGCGCCTGATATAGCCAAGGAAGAGTACAAGCTCTACCTCTCCTGGGCCAGGTACCACGAGTCCCGCAAGGAATGGTCCAGGGCCAATACGCACATCCAGGCAGCGCTGGCCCTCCAGAAAGGCAGTGAGGCGGTTGCCCTCCAGAAACGGATACGTGATGCCGCCGATGCCGAGGAACGGGGTGCCACCTTCGAGGCTGGCATCAAGAACCTCGATGCATACATACGTGCAGGCGAGCTCCTGCGCGCCCAGCGCCTGCTTGCCTCGTTGGCAAAGTCGACAACTACATCAGCCGGGCGGGCCACGCTCGACCAGCGGCGCAAGAAGTTGGTCGAATCGGTCGCTGGCGTCTACGATGCAGGCGTCAAGGCGTACCGCGAGGAACGGTTCAAGGATTCGGTGGCGGCGTTCGAGACGGTCGTGGCCATCGATGCCACGTACGGAGACGCTGCTGACTATCTTGAAAAGGCAAAGACCAAACAGAAACTCCTTGACCAATACTGACCATAACGAGCGGAGGCTCCCGATGTCCAGAAAACCGGATCTACAGGTACTCAAGTCCTTTGCGCTGGAATGGGCCTGGACCCTGCTGGTCGCCCTCTGGCTGATCGTACCGCTGGCCGCGAAGGCGGGAGCATCCAATCCCATGGCTTTCGGAGCTGGTTCGGCGTTTGCCGCTGATGGCCCCCGCGCGTATGCGGCGGTGGCGGTCATCGCCGCCGGTCTGACCGCGCTGGTGGCAGTCTGGAAAGCAGCCGCATTCTTCCTGCGTGAAAAACTGGCCGTCGCCGCCGATCCCGGACGGCCGCTCGCGGTCGCGCTGAACGTGGTATCGTCGGCCTGTGCCCTCCTGATTCCAGCCAACCACGCGATGTCGTTCGCCACGCGGCCCGGCTATTTTTCCGCTCTCGCCTGGTGGACCTGGGCAACGATAATCATATCCTTTGTCTGGAACGCATTCTCGATCATGCGGCTCATCAGGGTGCTGAGCGAACAGGATGCAGGCTACCGGGAATACATCGAGTTCCGCCGCGGGATGGAACAGCCAAGGATTTCGATGTTCAAGCGGGTACAGACCCGGGGAATCCAGAGTCGGCTTACGATGGCCTTTACCGGACTGCTCCTGATCGTCGTCATCGTGCTTGCCACCTCCTTGCTCAGCGATTTCGGTTCAACCCTGCTCCGCGCCATCATGGACAACGGCAGGTCCCTGGCGGACAGGACCTCAAGCATCGTCAAGACGAGCATCGGCGATCGCATCGCCGTAGAGGACTATCTGGCGATCGAGTCGGCAAAGAACGCTGATGCCTCGTTCCCGTTTTCCAGCGTCTCACAGTACCGGAGGGACCCCAAGACGGGTTCGTATGCCATACGAGCGTCGACCGACCTGACCCTGATCGACAAGGTCCTCCCGGACGAGGAGGCAAAGGCGGTAGAGCCGGTTCCATCCATGATCGAGGGACCGAACACCATAGAATTCCGCGCTCCCGTCATCCTGTCAGGCGTCAACCTCGGCTTCGTTTCAGTCATCTACGACCGGGAGACGATCTACGGCCCATACTATCTGACCAAGGTCAAGGCGGTGATCATCGCCTTCCTGTTCCTGTACGCGTCGGTCTTCGTGACGTTCCTGTTCGGCCGCAGCATCGTCTTTCCCATCCTGTTCCTCAGGATGAGCGTCAATTCGATATCGCAGCGGCTGTCTTCCATGGTCAAGGGCGATGTGCGCATCTCGGCCGATAACCTTCACTACCAGGACCGGGTGTCCACGCAGGACGAGATAAAGAAGCTGTCGGTGGAGATAGGCAACATGGCTACGGTGATACGCGGCGTCGTACCGTACATATCGGCTTCGACGCTCAGGAATTCGGAGCGCGCTTCTCCGACCACAGAACGCCGCGACCTGGCTTTCCTGTTCACCGACATACGCGGCTTCACGACCATCTGCGAAGGCCTGTCGCCCGAGGATGTCGTGGCTATGCTCAACCACTACCTGGATATCCAGACGACCGCCATCGTTGAAAACGGCGGCGAGGTGGACAAGTTCGTGGGCGACGAGATGATGGCCATGTTCGACGGCCCCGACAAGGAAGCAAGGGCCTGTCGCGCGGGTCTGCATATCCGCAAGGTCATGGCGGAAGCCCAGGAGAAGGCTCGGCTCGATTCCAGCGCCATCGTTTCGATCGGCATCGGTATCAATTCGGGGCCGGTGGTCTTCGGCTCGGTTGGCGCGCGCGACCGCATGGACTTCACCAGCATCGGCGACACCGTAAACCTTGCTGCCCGACTGGAAGGCGCGAACAAGACCTATGGCACCAAGACGCTCATCAGCGAAACCGTCTACGAAAGCGTCAAGGGCTCGTTCCTCTGCAGGGAAATCGATGTGATAACCGTCAAGGGTAAGAACCAGCCGGTCCGCATTTTCGAGATACTCCAGGAATCGACCAGCGCCGCTCCCAAGCTCTCAAACATAAAGGACGGCTTTGAAGCGGGACTCGTGGCATACCGGGCCCGCAACTGGGCGGCGGCGCGGAAACTCTTCAGCAAGGTCAAGGATGCCTATGATGACGAAGCGAGCGAGGTGTACCTGCACCGCATCGATGCCTTCGAGATCAATCCGCCGCCCGCGGACTGGGATGGAGTCTTCCGCATGAGCGTCAAGTAGCGAGGCCCTATCCGGCCGCGGAGTTTTCTGCTATATTCGCATAGACGAGAATATCCGCGACGCCGTGAAGGAATGTACGCGGAGCGGCCGTTTTATAATCTAAATAGAGTCCTCGGAAGACCGTTCGCGTCGTTCCGTACCGCTCGATTGGCCAAATTGTTCTTCTCGCCCCAAGGATACTCATGCTTCATTCAGATTTTGAATCCCTCGGACTCATGCCCGCCTGCCTGGAGGCCCTGCGCCACGAAGGCTACGAGCACCCGACGCCCATCCAGACCGCGTCGATTCCGAGCCTGCTGGCCGGCCGCGACCTCCTGGGCTGCGCCCAGACCGGCACCGGTAAAACCGCCGCATTTGCGTTGCCTACCATACAGCGACTCACCGAGAACCACGTTAAGCGCCAGCCCCGCAAGGCCCGCTCCCTCGTCGTCGCGCCTACCCGTGAGCTGGCAATGCAGATCGACGTGAGCTTCGGCGCCTACGGTCGCAAAACGGAGATAAAGCGCGCCTGCGTGTACGGAGGCGTCGGCAAGGTGCCGCAGATCAAGGCCATGGAACGGGGCGTCGACGTGCTCGTGGCCACGCCGGGCCGCCTCCTGGACCTCATCGGCGACGGCGCCATAGACCTGTCGCTCGTGGAAATAGTCATCTTCGACGAGGCCGACCGCATGCTGGACATGGGCTTCATCCACGACGTGCGCAAGATCATCGCGCTCCTGCCCAAAAAACGCCAGACCCTGCTGTTCTCCGCCACCATGCCCTCAGAGATCGACACGCTTGCCCGCACCCTGCTGGACAATCCGGTCCGCGTCGACATAGAGCCGGAGAAGCCGACCATCGAGCTGATAACGCAGAGCCTCTACTACGTGGAAAAGGGCTGCAAGCGCGACCTCCTCGTGCACCTCATCAAGGAGCTCAAGGTGTCCCGCGCGGTGGTGTTCTCGCGCACCAAGCACGGTGCCGACCGCATAGCCAAGACCCTGCACATAGCCGGCATTCCGGCCGGCGTCATTCACGCCAACAAGGGCCAGGGCAACCGCACCAAGACGATGGAAGCGTTCCGCGCCGGTGAGACTCCCGTGCTTGTGGCCACTGACCTTGCTGCCCGCGGCATCGACGTGGACGACATCTCGCACGTGTTCAACTTCGATATGCCCACCGAGCCGGAGACCTACGTGCATCGTATCGGCCGCACTGCCCGCGCCGGCGCTTCCGGCACCGCCGTCTCGTTCTGCGACACCGAAGAGAAGCGCCTGCTCAAGCAGGTTGAACACCTGCTTGGCACCACCATACCCGTCATAAAGGTGCACCCGTACGCCGGCGTGCGCCCCGTGCCCACCGAGGAAGACCTGCGCGATGCGATGTTCGAGGAGCGATCCAAGGAACGAATGCGCGGCCGCAGTCAGGGCCGTGGCCATCCTTCGGGCGGTTCGCGCCCCTCTGGCGGTGCCAGACCAGCGGGAAATAGCCCCAGCCAGGGTAATTCCGGCCGTGGCGGCCGTCCCGACAGGCCCGCCGGCGTTGCCCCGAGACGCGATGGCCCCAGGCCGGATGCTCCCCGCAGTGATGCGCCGCGACGCGATGCTCCGAGGTCGCCAGCGGCTCCAGATTCCAGAAGCCGACCAGCGCAGTCCGGCAACCGCGATTCCGGAAACGACCGCCCCGGGTCCGCCGCTCCACGGAGCAGCGACCAGCACCGTGACGCACCACGTCGTGACGCCCCGCGTCACGAGACGCCCACGCGTTCCGGCCGCGATGTCCGCTCCGTCATTGACGAGATAACGGGGCGTCGAAGCTAGCCCATACGCCCTGAAAGCGCGGCCCCTACTGGGGCGCGGCCCCTGTTGAAAAGCGGACCCTGCTGAAAAGTGGGGTCCGTTGGTTTTTGAGCGTCGTCGAATCCCGCCCTGCCCCGGATTTGACGCGAACCTGTAGCGCCACTATGATTGAGTTGATGTAATCGAGGAAGGTACCATGCCAGCAACCTCGGAAAACAAACGTATTACCATTACCGGCAAGCGCCAGCTCACCATCCCCCAGAAATACTTCGAAGCCCTCGGGTTTGAATCCGAAGCCGAATGCATACTCCGTGACGACGGATTGCTGATCCGCCCGCTCCACAGTTCCATCTCCGATTTCTCCGAGGTGGTGCTTGCCGATCTCGTGTCCCAGGGGCTGACCGGGCAGGAACTTCTTGAAGGCTTCAGGGAACAGACCCGGAAACTGAGACCCGCGGTGGAGCAGCTCATAGCCGAGGCCGACGAGATGGCACGGTCCGGTACTGGCCGGCACTCGTTCAGCGATTT
>JFJP01040663.1_pt1 | contig 10849 bp, 6 predicted proteins | sample 431651 | NCBI WGS metagenome assembly JFJP01 (sample SAMN02602958, study PRJNA72255) | Microbial mat metagenome, whole genome shotgun sequencing project. | biome: fresh water; feature: sink hole; material: water; isolation source: purple microbial (photo- and chemosynthetic) mats found in...
TCTAGCAATGGCAGGGTTCTATCAATGGGAAAATGGTATATCATCAAAAAAAATGTTGCGAATTGAAATATCTCTCGTACTAAAATGATTTGATTATTTCTATTCTATAGACAGTTGAAAAAAAAGCTGAACAAAAAAATGGATCAGGGACAAAGTACAAAAGCTTCTAATATGCCTAAGAATTTTCCAAAGGCACTAAAACACTATTTAAATTCTGACTTTAGTGTACAACTTAAAGCTAGATTCATATTTTATTTATGCATTGCGGCCATTTTAAGCCTTTTTTTTATATTAATCTATACCGGATATGTTCAAACTAAAACCCCACCTAACTATACCCTTGAATTACCAATTCTATTAACTGAAACCGCTCTTTTATTAACATATTTAGTTTGCCTAATCCTCCTAATTAAAGGGTGGTACAATTTTTCAGCTCATTTGATTATTGCCTCAACATTAACATGTGTTTGGTTAGTAATAGTATTAGATAATGGAAACACCCTGGACCGTCTTGATACGTTTGTAATGATTTTCGCTATACTTACTATGCTTCCATTAGCTGTATCAAAATATCGATTAATCATTCCCGCTTATTTTCTAATTAATTGTATCGGTATTATTTTGTTTGTAAATCTTCTACAGGATGATTTAAACCTTACAATTCCAATGAAATTAGAATTTTTAGGTGATATCGTAATTGCTTTACTATTTATGGGAGTTGTAGCCTATAATATTTTTCAGATAAATAAATCTTCGCTTGACAAAGCTGAAGCAATTATTAAGGATAAAAGTATTGCTGAAGATGCTTTGGCACTAAGTGAAAGAAAATACCGTGAAATGACAGATTTGTTACCTCAAATTGTTTTTGAATCGGATATGAATGGTCTTTTAACCTACATAAATAAAAATGGTTACGAGCTTTTTGGATATACAGAAGATGACTTCAAAAACCGATTAAATGTTTTTTCAACCATTATTCCATCCGATCGAGAAAAAGTAAAGGAAAATATAAAAAGACTTTTAGAAGGAGAAAAAAGTAAAGGAAACGAATACACTGCCTTAAGAAAAGATGGTTCGACTTTTCCGATACAAATATTTTCAAGTATTATTAAAGAAAATCAGCAAATATTAGGATTGCGAGGTATAATAATAAATATTACAGAACAAAAAAAAGCAGAGGAGCAAATTAAAATAACCCGCGATCAATTTCAATCCTTGGTTTCAAATATACCTGGTATCGTTTACCGTTGCCTCAACGATAAAAATTGGACCATGCTTTACCTAAGCTCCGAAATCGAAATGCTGAGTGGTTATCCGGCAGAAGAATTCATTTACAATAAAAAGCGAACCTTCGAGAGCATTATCCACCCTAACGATGCTCAATTTATGACCTTGTCCTTAGCAAATGCCATTGAAACTGAAACACCCTGGGAATATGAATACCGTATAGTGAGTCGCGATGGAACTATACGTTGGGTATTTGAAAAAGGAAGAGCCATTTACAATTCCGATGGACAAATTGACTATTTGGATGGGTTTATTTTAGATATTACTGATAAAAAACTAGCTGAAAAGGAAGTAATTGAAAGCGAGAAAAAGTACCGCACTTTGATGGAAAATATGAATGAAACGGTTATGCTGGTTGACCATGATGACCGGGTTTTGTTTGTGAATAAAAAATTCACCGAAAAGCTTGGTTACTTGCCGGAAGAAATTATCGGGAAAATAGGTTATGAAACCTTATTGGAATCTAAAGACCAACAAATTATAAAAGATGCAAACCAAGATAGAATAAAGAATAAAACCGGACAATATGAATTAACTTTTATTGGCAAAGAAGGTCAAAAAATTGATTTTTTAATAAGTGGTGCCCCATTGATTGACGCTGAAGGAAATAGCATTGGTTCCATTGGAACTATGACCGATATTACGGAGCTAAAACAGAAAGAACGGGAATTAGATAAATACCGTAAAAATCTTGAATTGCTGGTTAAAGAACGTACCGATGAACTTGAAGCTACCAATGAAGAACTAACGGCAACCAACGATGAATTGTACAACCAACGCGAAGAACTTCAAACAATCGTTACAGAACTGCACCACGCACAAAATCAACTGATTGAATCAGAAAAAATGGCATCGTTGGGGATACTTTCTGCCGGAATTGCCCATGAAATTAACAATCCTTTAAATTTTATTCAAGGAGGAGTTATTAGCATTGAATCGTATATAACCGAACACATAGAAAAACATTTAGAACCAATGTTACCAATGATTCAGGGAGTATATGCCGGCGTGGATCGTGTTTCAAAAATAGTTACCAGTTTAAATCATTTTAGCCGGCAAAACGATTCAATAAATGAATGGTGCGATATCCACAATATTATTGGTAATTGCCTTATTATGCTGCAAAGTCAGTTGAAATTTAAAATTGAAATTGTTAAGAATTATACGAATGATTCCTTTTCAATACTTGGAAATGAAGGCAAATTGCATCAGGCATTTCTCAACATTCTGTCAAATTCGCAACAAGCAATTGATGATGTTGGAGTAATTACTATAACCACAAGAAAAGAAAAAAACAGTATCGTTATTTCTATTTCAGATACCGGTTCAGGAATTAAAAAAGAACACTTATCTCAAATATTTAATCCATTTTTTACCACGAAAGATCCGGGAAAGGGAACTGGTCTTGGCCTTTCAATTACCTACAATATTATTAAAGAACATAAAGGCAAAATTGATTACGCTTCAGAAGTTGGAAAAGGAACTACAGTTTTTGTTAGGCTGCCTATACAAGATAAAAACTAACTTCGCTAGCTAATAAAATTACTTCATTATATTTTAAAACAATTCATACAAATAGTTCCATTATTTAGAGCCTATTCCATTGTTCTTTAATGCCTCTAACGCATTAAATAATCGAAGTTCCCCAAAGCCGAAAATTATTTCATACGGAAAACCAAATTTTATAAGTTCCTTTTGGTAAATCTCAAAAAGCTTCTCCCGCATTTCTCCTCCATTTTCACGCACAGAGTCAGGAATCCATGGCAAATCGGTAGCACAAAGTAAATGCAACGCTTTTGGAAGCTTATAAATCGCATCAATCAACCAAACAGGACATTGCCGGTAAACTACATCAAACCAAACCTTAGTTATAATTAATCCAGTATCAAATATAAGTAAGCCCTTTTTTGATTTTTCATTTTCCAAAAACTGCCTAATCTGCAATTTGGCAATAGCTTCCACATCAGCGTAAGTATAGGGTCGGTTTAAATTCTCAATATAACTGCGCGATAATTCTGGCATCCATTGGCAATACAGCTTTTGAGCCAAGGCTATGGCTAATTCTGTTTTCCCAGTAGATTCAGGCCCGGTAATTACAATATAACTGGTGAAGTTTGATCCTTTTTCCATTGTTTAATCCATTCAAAATAACCAACTACGGCTAATGCAGTATAAACTAAAAAAAGAAGAATGCTTGGAAATAATCCCCTATAATAGAACAAACCTACATATATCAAATCAACAATAACCCAAATAATCCAATGCTCCAATACTTTTCGAGCCAGCATCCATGTGGCTGTTACACTTAATGAAGTGGTAAAAGCATCGAGCCATGGAACAGGTGAATCGGTAAAATAAATCAGAAATTGGGCAATTCCAAGCATCAGCAAAAAGGTAATTAGTAGTAAATAGATACCATTTTTTTTGCTTATGCGGGAAATTGGCAGATTGATTATAGTTTTATTTGCATCCACGCCAGCCCAGTGAATCCAGCCATAAATTCCAACCAAAACATAATAAATTTGTAAAAGCATGTCTGCATAAATTTTCGATTGAAAAAAAACAAAAAAGTACAAAACCGAAGACAAAATGCCAAAAAACCAACAACTAACCTTTTGCTTTACCGAAAGAATGATATAGATAATTCCTGTTAAAACGGCTAAATTCTCAGCCCAACTTCTAATCAACCACTGAAAGAAAGAATCCATAGTTTCTAATTACTGCTAAAAGAAATTCCTTTTTGATTTATCCTTTAGAACAGATGGATTAGAATCAAAAAGGAATTCTATACTATTTAAATAATTGTGTCGTTAATCCATTTATTACTAAAATTGAATTCCAAAAGATCTATAATTCACTAATATCTACTTGAAATTTCAAATCCTATTTAGTAGCAGGATTCAATTTTTGCAATTTTGATTGATATATTTCATCATTAAGCATTACGTTTACCGCCTGCACGTATATTGGATCTAACAAATTAAATATTTGAAACGATTCGCTGGAACCCCATACATCTCTGGCAATTAATGCTTTCAAATTTATCTTCAAATTTTCTTTGCTGGCAATAAAATCTTTTTCAACAAAAGGAAGTTTTTCATTTTCAGCAAAATTGGTCAGCGATTTTAAAAAGGCATCATCAATCTCGAAGTTTTTAAGATAGCTTTCAAAATTTTGCTCTGATTTTGTTCCCTTATACTTTTTTTCCAACATAGCTCTGTTCTCGTCGATATATTTCAATACAAAACGGTTAACAATTCCCTTTCTGATTAAATCGCGGTAATAATCGGAATATCCCGTAGTATCGATAGGAACAAAAAAATCGGGCATAATGCCTCCTCCGCCATAAACGATGCGTTTGCTTTGTAAGGTAAAATATTTTTGCGATTCAGGAAAATGAATGGAATCGGCATTTGAAAGTTCCCCGTTATTGTAACGGTTTACTAAATCTTTCTCATAATCATCGGTTCCTTTTTCGTACGATTTTTGAATTAACCTACCAGTTGGGGTGTAATATCGAGCCGTGGTTAGTCGCAACATAGAACCATCAGGTAAATTCAATGGACGCTGAACCAGTCCTTTTCCAAAAGTCCGCCTTCCTACCAAAACACCCCGGTCCCAATCCTGAATTGCCCCGCTAACTATTTCACTTGCTGAAGCCGAACCTTCATCAATCATCACAACAATCTTCCCTTCTTCAAACATTCCACCAGAGGTAGCTATCATTTCTTGACGGGGACTTTTAATTCCTTCGGTATAAACAATTATTTTTTCTGTAGCTAAAAATTCATCGGCTAAGTCTTGTGCCATATTCAAATAACCTCCCCCATTGTCCGTAAGATCCAGTATCAGGTTTTTAGCTCCTTCGCTGCGCAATTTTTTTACCGCAGTTCGAAATTCGTCCATAGTAGTGGCTGCAAACCGGTTTATTTTAATGTAACCTACTTTTTCTTTCTTGTTTACCATGTAAGCCGCATCAACACTATAAATAGGAATTTTATCGCGGATAATTTCAAAATCGAGTAATTCCTTCTCACCCCTCCGACTAATACCCACGGTTACTTTTGTTCCTTTTTTTCCTCGTAATTTATCAAAAACCATCTCGTTGGTAAGTTTAATACCTGCCACATTCGCACTGTCAATCCTTAGAATGCGGTCGCCAGCTAAAATTCCTACTTTTTCAGAAGGCCCACCTGAAATGGGAGAAACAACCATTAATGTATCATCCATTATATTGAATTGAATGCCAATACCTTCAAAGTTTCCTTGCAAGGGTTCATTCATTTTCTCTACTTCTTTTTTATCAATATAAACAGAATGGGGATCCAATTCTTTGAGAATTTCAACAATAGCATCATCAATTAATTTTTGCTTATTAACAGTATCTACATAATAACTGTCGATATAGCCAACTACTTTCGAAAACTTATAAATCTCATCATTAAACAATTGTCCATATCCTTCAATTGAGAAGAACACTAAACTAATAATTACGCTAAAAAATACTCTTTTAAACATGATACACTAATTTATATTTTAACACTAAGGATTTCTGTTAATTGGAACAGGTAAGCGACTTTAATGTTTTATTTGGTCGAAATCTGTGTTTCAAAGATACAATAATTATTTGTTTTTAATAGTCGTTGGTTCATTAGCTAATGGTCATCTTAGCTAATGGAAATTATGCGAAATTGTGTTTTAAAAAAATATACCTTTGCGGACATTTTTTTGGCAACTTTGACATCAATTAAAAGAATTAAAAACAATAAGAATGAAACGAATTTGTGTTTTTTGTGGTTCTAACATAGGCAATCACCCTGATTATACTGTAATTGCACGTCAACTAGGTGAAATATTAGCCCTAAACCAAATTGAATTGATTTATGGTGGGGCCAATGTTGGTTTGATGCGGATAACAGCCGAAGAAGCGTTGAAAAACAACGGTAAAGTTACTGGGGTAATAACTCACTTTTTAGCTCAAAAACACCTTACACTTTCTGGTTTAACTGAACTCATATTGGTAGATACCATGCACGAGCGCAAAGCTAAAATGGCTGAACTGGCTGACGGCTTTATAGCTTTACCTGGAGGTTATGGTACATTGGAAGAACTTTTTGAAATACTTACTGCAGCACAATTGGGTTTTCACGATAAACCTGTAGCTATTATTAACATTCACGGATACTACGATTTTATGAAAATGCAATTGGAGAAAATGGTGGATGAAAAATTGCTTTTGGCTCCTCATTCAGGAATTGCTCAATTTGTAAATACGCCCGCTGAGGCCCTAAATGCCATGCGTAACTATTCACCCCCGATTGTTGGGAAATGGATTGAAGATATTCGCAAGGATAATGGACATTCAATAGAAAATTAAACCCTTATTAGCTGACTTGGTATTGTTATTTTGAATTAGTGCCATGTTTGGATTATACTTCCTTTTCACCACATTTTGATCAACAAAAAAGAGCAGCCTCTATAGAGGCCGCTCTCAATATAAAAAAAGTAGTATTTTATTGAGCAGGACTCATTACAACTTCAAATTTTCCTGCTTTTTGCAATAATTCTTTTGTAAATGCTTCCACTTGCTCTGCAGTTATTCCATTAACAATATTTTCATAGGCAGCAGGTACCACAATTATTTCGTTGTGTTGATAATATTGAATAATAGCATTTACCCAATAATTGTTTTTGCGAAGATTTTCCTGACGGACTTTAATAAAATTTTTAATGGCTTCGTTCAAATCTTCTGACTGCACACCTTTCAAATAGAGTGAATCCATTTCAGCATAAACAATTCCTTTTAATTTCTCAGCTTTAGCCGGATCAGTATCAAAAGCAACTAATAAACTATACTCTTCTTTTGGATAGTGAGCTAAGTTACCTCGAACGGAAACGCCATAAGAGCCACCTTCGGTTTCACGAATTACATCAGTATATCTTTTGTCGAGCAGTTCGGCTACCATATCTATGAGAATGCGGTTGGTAGCATTGTATTTCATAGCGCCATGAAGTTTTACATAGATGGAAGTCTTGGGGGTTTCCATAGGTTTTTGAAAATGTTTTTGGGTTCCATTAGCAGGATACATTATCCCATTGTCTTTCCAAGTCTCATTCCTTTTCTCCGTTGCCAAACTTCCCAAGTACTTTTCTATTAAAGGTTTCATTTTTTCGGAATCAATGTTTCCAACAAATACAAAAGTAAAATTGGTAGCATCCGAAAAACGTTCGTTATATACTCGCTTAATGGTTTCAAAATCAATTTTTTGAACATTCTGAGTATTGAACAATATCGTTCGTTCGTTATAATTAGTTCCTACCATGGTAATGGAATCCCGAAAAGCCTTATTTATATCGGCATCTAAATTAGCTACATAAGCTACATACCTTGATTTTAAAGCATTAAATGCATCTTCATCAAAACGGGGTTGTTCCAATTGCAGGTAGGTAAGTTGCAATAAGGTTTCAAAATCCTGAATGGAAGAACTACCTTGCAATCCCTCACTTAAATCGCCAACACTCGGTGAAATTGAAACTATTTTGCCTGTTAAAAGTTTTTGCAAGCTCATTTGATCGAATTTACCCACACCAAATGCACTCATAAAATTGCTAATCATTTGAATTGATGGTAAATCAGCAGCTGGATACAATGAACTTCCACCCATACTAAATACATTCATTAAAATTTCATTTTCTTTAAAATCGGTAGATTTCAATACTACTCTTACTCCATTTTTCAAAATATATTCAGTAGCTCCAAATTCCTTTAACGGATTTTCTTTGGCAATTTTTGAACCTTTTAAATCAACGGAAACTAATGGTTCATTAATTACTTTATCTTCATACGGTTTTAACTCTGTATTTTTTACTTTATTGGCAATTTCCAGAATTTGCTCTTTGGTGGGATAAACCAAACCTTCTTTTTCCGGACCAGTTAATATAAATATTTGATTGGTATCAGTATTCCATGTTTTAGCCAAGGCATTTAACTCATCAATTAAAATAGTTGGCAGCAATTGTTGCACTATTTTATATTCCAATTCAATGCCTGGAGCTGGCTCATTAGTTAAATAATTCATTTGTAATTCCCGTACCAACCGATCATTCATCTGTTTGTTACGTTCTTTATAATTTTTCTCAAATTGGCTCAATAATGAAATTTTTGCCCGTTCCAGTTCACTGTTTACAAAACCAAAATTGCGTAATCGTTCATTTTCAATCAGCGCGGCCTCAATTCCCCCTGAAATATTATCCTCTTTTAAGGTAACTCCAACATTATAAACATCCATCAATCGAACCATATTATAATAAGCAGCATAAGCACCTATAAAGGGTGGATTGCCTGTTTGAATCATTTCATCAAAACGGGTTCCAATCATTTCAGCATATAATTCTTCAACTAATCCTTGCCGGTAATAGGTTAAATCCTTCTCATTAAAAGGAGTTGCCTGATGTTTGCAATAATAGGAAAAGCTGATGTTTGGAGCCTCCGGATCAGTAATTACGCCAACAATTGGTTGCGTATTTCCGGGAACTTCAAAGTAACTTCGCTCTTTTGGATTCTCAATAGCCGCAATTGGTGAGAATACATTTTTAATCTTCTCTTCAATTTTTGCAGCATCCAAATCGCCCACAACTATTATGGCTTGTAAATCGGTTCGATAATAATCATGATAAAAATCGCGGATAACTTTTGGATCAAATTTATCAATCACATCAAGGCTACCAATTACATCACGTTCTGCATATTTTGAGCCTTGAAAAATATATTTACGACTTTCATAATATAAACGCATCTGCCCCGAGCGCCTGGTTCGCCATTCTTCGTGAATTACTCCACGCTCCTTATTAATTTCATCATCGGTAAGTAATAAAAAGTCGCTCCAATCGTGCAGAATAAGTAAGGTGGAATCAATCAAATTTTCGTTAGTGGTAGGCACATTACTTAAATTGTAAACTGTTTCGTCCACATTGGTATAAGCATTTATATTCCTACCAAAGGCCACTCCATATTTTTCCAAATAATTGAGAATTCCTTTATCCGGAAAATTTTTGGTGCCATTAAAAGCCATGTGCTCTAAAAAGTGCGCCAATCCGTTTTGCTCGTCAGTTTCGAGTATAGCTCCAACGTTTTGTACAATATAAAAACTGGCCCGTTCCTTTGGTTCCTCATTATGCAACACATAATAGGTCAATCCATTGGCTAATTTTCCGTAACGTACATTTGGATTTAGAGGCAATTTTTCTAATTTATTGGCTTCCTGAGCCCAACTTATCCCTAATGAAAAAAATAAAAAGGATAGCACTACAAATAATTGTTTTACGTTCATCATTTCTCTGTTTTTTTGGATACTAATTTTATTTTGTCGAAAAATAGGGTTGTGAGTTACAAATTAAACACATTTTGATGCAATAAATATTTCTTTGCCTAAAAAAAATGGCACCTTTTCCATGTCATTCAACTTATTTTTTGCTTGTTTTGTTATAATTAAACAGTTCCAACAACGCATCAGAAACTATTACATGCTTCTTAATTGAAACTAAAATTGAACTAATACATTATTTTTTAAAGTTATTATTGCATTATTCTAATATATTAATACCTTTGCATCTTAAATTATAAAAAAATACCATGCACCCTTATCAAAATACAAAGTCAATGTGTTGCTGTATGTGCCAATGTGACGGGCGTATTTTGCTTTTGTGTTTGATTTAGAAATAGTAGTACATAAAAACAATATAAGCTCTTTCACTGATGGAAGAGCTTTTTTTTTAATATGAAAATGCAACGAGAAGATTTCTTTAAACAAATTGGGCAGTTCCGAAGAAGTTCTGTTGGAAAAGTACCTCCACTTAAAGCCAGCTATGATTTACTTAACAATGTAATTGAATTGTTGTTTCCCATATTAAGCCGTAAGGAATGCAATTCATTAGACAAAGAATTTGAAGGGATTACAAAACAGGTGAAAATTTTATTGCGAACTATCGACTATGAAACAAATCAGGCACAACTCGTGGCTCAACAATTTGTTGATTCCTTTCCTGAAATCTATTCTTTACTCATAAAAGATGCTACGGCAATATATGAAGGAGATCCTGCCGCTGAAAGTATTGAAGAAGTGATGGTTAGTTATCCAGGTTTTTATGCTGTTTGCATTTACCGTATTGCACATGAGCTTTATAAACTGAATGTACCAGTGCTCCCTCGGCTATTTACTGAATATGGCCACAAACACACAGGTATTGACATCCATCCGGGAGCTCATATTGGGGAATCATTTTGTATAGATCATGGAACAGGAATCGTAATTGGAGAGACTACTGAGATTGGGAATCATGTTAAGATATATCAGGGGGTTACTTTGGGGGCGTTGAGCGTAACAAAAGAAAAAGCAGGAAAAAAAAGACATCCCACAATCAAAGATAAAGTTACTATCTATTCAGGAACTACCATTCTGGGAGGTAAAACGGTTATTGAACACGATACAATAATTGGAGGTAATGTTTGGCTTACTGAAAGTGTGGAACCTTATTCCATTGTATTAAACAAGATTGAAGTTTA
>JFJP01002377.1_pt1 | contig 10847 bp, 9 predicted proteins | sample 431651 | NCBI WGS metagenome assembly JFJP01 (sample SAMN02602958, study PRJNA72255) | Microbial mat metagenome, whole genome shotgun sequencing project. | biome: fresh water; feature: sink hole; material: water; isolation source: purple microbial (photo- and chemosynthetic) mats found in...
CATGGCGCTGGTGATAAGCGAGTGCACAAATGGCCGCAGCAGTAGAACGTCCGATGCCGGGGAGTTCAATAATCTGTTCAAACTCGCGAGGAAATTTACCTGCATATTGTTCTGCAATGATGCACGCGGCCTTATACAAATTACGCCCCCTTGCGTAATAGCCCAGACCGCTCCAATGCGCTAGCACTTGATCTTCGCTGGCTGCGGCTAGGGCAATCACACTTGGGAATGAAGCAATGAATTTATTGAAATAAGGAATGACTGTCGCAACTTGCGTTTGTTGCAACATGATTTCCGATAACCACACACGATAGGCATCACCGCCTTGCCATGGCAAACCATGACGTCCATAAGTGCGTTGCCAAGCTATAAGTTGAGAGGAGAATTCGTTCTTCATACTGAAAATAAAACGAGGCCAGAACGGCCTCGTAATTTTTATCGTTTGCGCCGCTTATTCCGGCAACGCAACTTTATTGTCGGTACTGAATTGGTAGTCTTTGAACACATGTTCTGCAGACAACACTTGATAGCTACCATCTTCTAGTTTGCGCGAAGTGTCTTTTAATTTGTAAGTGTAGTGACCGCAAGTCCACAATTTGAAGTTACGCATGTGGGAACACAAACAGGTTTTATCAAATACTTGAATTTTTTTCTCGTTAGGGTGCAACTCTACTTCGCGGTTATAAGCATCGATGTAAGAGCACTTACCGCTGGCATCCAGAATATACCCATAAGACTCACAACCAGGGCGGATGCCAGAACCAATGGCAGGGCTACTTTTCAACATGCGCATCGGGTAGCCAGTTGGTGAAACGCCATTTACTTCGATATCAGATTCACTGGCTCTAAAGTACTCTTGTTGCACATCGCGGGGGAGTCCACATTCTTTAGCTACGGTAAATCGTGTCGCCACCTGCACTGCTGACGCGCCCATCTCAAGGAAGCTTGTGGCATCACTGCCAGTAAAAATACCGCCCGCAGGAATCACTGGAATATCGAGCTTTTCGGCTTTCATATAATCCATGACCTCCTGTGTAATCGTGCGCAAGTCGTATTGAGCCCAATCCATACCAAAACCTAAGTGGCCACCCGCTAACGGACCTTCCACCACCACATAATCTGGTAGCCGATTTGAACGTGCATTTTTGCGAATGAAAAGTTGTAGCGCACGCAAAGAAGAAACGATGATGCCTAGTTTGACATCACGAAAGCGCGGATGATTTTCAATCATCGCAAACGAACCAAGATGCAAACCAGCCGCGAGAGTCACACCATCAATACCCGCCGATAGCGCCTCATCCAAACGAACTTTGAGCGTTTCTTTCGGCGCATTCATGGTGAGCTTTTCCATGACGTTGATAAAAATCATGCCGGAGCCGCGCTTTGCATCCATGGTGTTTTGCACGTGCAAGCGTGAAGATTCAGCCACCTGACCCAAGTCAAATTTAATGGCAGTTTTATCGGAATTTTCGAGGTTGTATTTGTATTGCGTTAATTTGGTTTTAACGAAATCAGTGTCATAACGACGATCCGCTACGGTAGGCAACATGGCATCAGATATGTGGCCGATGCCACCAAGACGAGCAGCTTCTAGCGCTAATTCAGCGGTGGAAATATCCACACCCATACCGCCAATCATAATGGGAACCAGCTCTTGCTTGCCAAAGCGCAAGCGGAAGTCGTCGACGCGTTTCATACAGTACTTTCTTTACAGTTAAGTTGCTATATTACCTTGGAATACCGTGCATGTTCCTGTTTGGTGCGCAGATATTTGTCAAAAACCATACAGATATTACGGATGAGCATACGTCCTTTTGGAGTGACACTAATCCATTGCGGCGAGATGGTCAGCAAACCTTCTCGCTCATATTCAGCCAGCTCTTTCAGCTCGGTAGCAAAATAATTATCAAAGTTAATCAGGTAAGCAATATCGAAAGACTCTTTCGATATTTCGAAATGACACATTAATGCTTGAATAATGGCACGTCTCACCAAATCATCTGCATTGAGCTCCATGCCGCGCATAATCGGCAAAGTGTCACGATCTAAAGCGTCGTAATAATCTTCTAGTTCACGAAAATTTTGATTATAGGTCGGACCAATTTTTCCAATCGCGCTCACTCCGATAGCCACCAAATCACAATCCGAGTGGGTAGAGTAACCTTGGAAATTACGATGCAATCTGCCTTGGCGTTGCGCCACAGCTAACTCATCTTCTGGTTTGGCGAAGTGGTCCATGCCGATATACACATAACCTGCATCGGTTAAGGTTTTTACCGCTAGGTTAAGAATATCTAATTTTAATTGAGGCGCAGGCAACTCTTCTTCATGAATTCGTCGTTGCGGCTTAAACAAGGTAGGCATGTGCGCATAGTTATAAATCGACAGCCGATCTGCGCCCGCAGCAATGACTTTATCTAAGGTCGCTTTGAAACCCGCCAGATTTTGTTTAGGTAAGCCATAAATCAAATCAATACTAACTGACTTAAAGCCATTTGCTCTCGCGGCCTTTATCACTTGCAGCGTTTCAGCTTCGCTTTGAATACGATTGACCGCTTTTTGTACTTCAGGATCGAAATCCTGCACGCCAATACTAATGCGATTGAAGCCCATTTCACCTAACAATGCGACAGTTTCGTCACTCACTTTTCGCGGATCAATTTCGATGGAGTATTCGCCATTTTCAATTAGCTGAAAATTCTGACGAATCGCGCCCATTAATTCACGAATCTCATCATTACTTAAGAAAGTAGGGGTGCCTCCGCCAAAATGCAGTTGCTCCACCCGACGCTCATCCCCTAAAAGCGCGGCCTGCATTGCCAGCTCTTTTGTGACATAGCGTACGTATTCAGCAGCTTTGCTAAAGTCTTTAGTGATTACCTTATTGCAAGCGCAATAAAAGCAAAGCGTATTGCAAAAGGGGATATGGACATATAAAGAAAGCGGGCGGCTAATCCCGCCAATCTCCCGTTTACTCAGCCAGTTCGAGTATGTTTCCGCATTAAAAGCTTCGACAAAACGATCTGCCGTAGGGTAGGAGGTGTAACGTGGGCCATTTTTATCTAGCCGACGAATCAACTCTAAATCCACCTCTACATTTCCTGCAACCTGCGCTGCCTTTTTGCCCATAATTTTTGCTTGCTTTATTTGGATCTGCGAACTATGCCAGTAGCACTAAAAATGCGTTTGATATAGGTCAAAATCCGTGTCATATTCACGCCCCGAGGACGTAATACCCATATAAATATAAAGTGCAAAAAGCCGTTTCCAGCGCTTCAACGCAAGTCGCCTGCTCTAGTTGCAATCTGCGCGAGTTTTGTCTGCCCGCAGATTTCACTGCGGATGAGGTGCGCCAACTCGACCAGCTTACCAACATCAAGCGCGCCTATCGGCGTGGGGATTATTTGTATCGTAGTGGTTCAAAGTTTGAATCCTTGTATGCGATTCGCACCGGATTTTTCAAAACGCAAGTTCTGCACGAGGATGGCCGCGAGCAAGTGACCGGCTTTCAAATGCCCGGTGAGATAATCGGTCTTGATGCAATCAGCACCGACATACACTCCTGTGATGCAGTTGCACTCGAAGATAGTGAAATTTGTGAGTTACCTTTCAATCGCCTAGAAGAGCTGAGCCGACAGCTACCCACTTTGCAGCGCCATCTGCACAAAATCATGAGTCGTGAAATCGTGCGAGACCAAGGCATTATGTTGTTACTTGGCTCAATGCGCGCAGAAGAACGGCTCGCGGCTTTTTTGTTAAATCTCTCGCAACGCTTTGCCGCACGGGGATACTCTTCAACTGCCTTTAGATTACGCATGACTAGGCAAGAAATAGGTAGCTATCTTGGCTTAAAATTAGAAACCGTCAGCCGCACACTTTCATATTTCCAAGAAAGCAAATTAATTGAAGTTCACAACAAATCAATTCAGTTACTTGATTTACCCCATCTTAGACAGTTAGTAGGGCAACCTCATGCTGCTCCTCTGTAATAACAGTTTTATTTTAAATAGCACTAAATAAGGAAAACCAATGGACTCCCCAGTAACTTCTGCAGAAATTAGTCGCGCCGAAAAATTGCACTCGATTTTATTGTTCGATTTTATCGTAGTGCATGTATTTTTATTTGTGCTGTCTATCGGCATGATGAAGCAAACCAACAATATGTCGCTAGCACTGATCCCCCTCATTTCCATCGTCTTACTGGGCTATGTATTAATAAAAGCCAGCCAGGCAATCACCAATGAGCCCTCATGGTTTGTGCGGTGTCATATGCTATTGGCAGCAAAGCGCGCACGGTTATTTTTAATGCTGTTCCTGATCACAGGCTCATTTACCGCACTGATGTTATTTGGCGGCCCGCAATTGGGGATCGGCAAAATTGCCAGTTACTCCCTCGCCTTCGGCATTGGCCAACTCCCCTTCATGGTAGCGTTATTAACCCTAGTGGTGATGGAATACGACGCTGCACATCAATGTAAAACTGGCAAAATTCCTGCTGCCGCCATCGCCTTACATCCTGCCCCAACGGAAGCTTAATACTCATGGATAAAAAAATTATTTTCGCCACTTTTGCACTGGCGGCAGTTGCTATCTCCGCACTGTTGATGATTCCGTCTGTACCTACGGACACACCAGATACTTTGCCATGGAAAATTACGCATCCTTCACCCAACACCTCTCGTGTTTTTGGCATCACCTTGGGAGAGAGCTCACTCGAACAAGCAGAGAAAGTATTTAAAGAAACAACCGAGGTTAGCCTGTTTAAAACAAGTGATGGAAAAATGCTAGTTGAAGCTTTTTTCGACGAGCTTAATCTCAACGGACTGAAAGCAAAATTTGTTTTCACCGTAGCAATTCCACCTGAAGAAATTGATGGGATGTTTAAGCGCGGTTTACGCATCAACAACACGCCAAGTGGTAAACGAATTACTCTTGCTGCAGACGATCTAGTGCGGGTGCGTCAACTACCTGTCTATAGCATCACTTATTTGCCGACTGCCCGTTTAGAAGACGCTATCTTTACCAAACGCTTTGGCGTACCCGCAGAGCGCGTGCGTGAAACTAAAAGCGGCGCAGTACATTGGCTGTATCCTCAACACGGACTTGATGTCACTGTTAGCGAAAGCGAGAAGCCGTTGTTGCAATATGTGTCGCCCAAAGATTTTGAACTGCTAAGAGCACCTTTGCTATTACAAGGTGAAGTACTGCGCTAATTTGCCTGAACGGAAGGTGAGTTTTCAAGCAGTACGGTTTGTGTTGGGAATGCCATTTCTGCACCGTGCTTCGCAACGATATTTGCAACCTGCAGAAGAACATCTTGCTTCAAGTCAGCAAAGCGTGGGGCATTTAATGGTTTGGTAAATGCTGTAATTGAAATATTCAGAGAAAAATCTGCAAACCTATCAAAATTCACGCTGTTTTTCTCTGCATTATCAATTGACAGGTGTTCATTTAGCATCGTTTTTATGTCACTCACAATTGCCGCAACCGCGATCATGTCTGTGTAGCGCAAACCAATTGTTTCAAAGATACGGCGATGTGTAATGCGCGATAAATTCTCAACAACAATCGTGGTAAATAGTGCATTAGGCACATAGATTGCGCTCTTATTTAAGCTCCGGATTCGCGTTAAGCGCCAGCCAATATGTTCGACCTCACCTTCGATTGCTTTTTCTGCGGAGCGAATAGACTCACCAACAACAAATGGCCGATCCATGTAGATCGTCAGCCCACCAAAAAAATTCGCTAGCAAGTCTTTGGCGGCGAAGCCTACGGCGATTCCGCCTAGTCCGCCAAACGCCAACACCCCGGAAACGCTAAAGCCAAGCACCTGCATTACCATGAGAACCGAGACTACAATTACGGCAAAACGCCCTAACTTACTCAGCGCATCAATGGTTGTACGGTCAACCACCTCTTGCTCTTTTGCATGCAACTCAACAATATTATCGGCGACGCTTTTAATCAACCTAAAGAGGAACCAAGCGCCGCACGCAATAATCGCGACATCACGCACCAGATGTGCATGCTCCAAAATGAATATTTCTTTTTCTTGGTGAATAACTCGAGCGGCATAAGCAATCCCGATCACCCAGGACAAAACCAATACAGGCTGGTGCGCCGCTTCAATTAAGGCATCATCCCAAATGGTGTCTGACAACTTAGCTGCGCGCTGCAACCGATACAACAAAAAGCGAATACCCAGATTGATCACGACAACGAGTGCCAAGATCAATATAACTCTTGGCAAAGTCGGATCAGAAAAAAATGGGATGTCTACTAGGTATTGGCTCATTTAAGAAATTAATCCGCAATCATTCGGTGTCTTTTTTCGCATTCGGCTTAACGTCGTCTCGCAGCATGGCATCCTCATCGTCATCCAACAGAATGCGGCTCGCATTGCCTTCCATATCTTCATACTGACCGTGTTTTACAGCCCAGATGAGGATGCCGACAAAGATTAAGCCAAAAAATGTCATGCCGGGAATTAGACTATAAATAACTTCCATTATGCTTTTTCCTTAAAGAGATTTCGGATGCGCGCTGCGTTGCCAATCACCAACAACGAGCTGATTGGCATTGAGATCGCCGCCACCAACGGCGTAACGTGCCCCATCATCGCCAACGGCACCATGATGATGTTATACACAAAAGATAGACCAATATTTTGTTTAATGGTGCGTAAGGTACGACGAGAGAGCAGTGTCGCTTGGCGTACCTTATCCAACTCATTTTGCATCAGCACGATGTCTGCACTTTCTACAGAAACATCTGTACCCGAGCCTAGCGCGATACCAACATGAGCACGAATTAGCGCAGGTGCATCATTAACACCGTCACCCACCATCGCAACACATTCGCCATTTTGCTGTAATTTTTGAATGACGCTATCTTTGTCTTGCGGCATGACTTCAGCAATAACTTTCATTCCGCCTAATTGACGCGCAATTGCTTCTGCCACTGGCTTGCGGTCACCACTGAGCAAAGTCATTTTGATGCCGGCAGCTCGCAATTCATCTACCAAACCTTGTGCATCGGCACGCAGTCTATCTGCTAGCACAAACATCGCCACATGCTTTCCCGCTACTGCGCAATGTACGCAGGTTTTTGCCTGTTCTTCTAGTGCGCTCAACTGCTCTTGCAACTCATCATTCAGGTCCACTTGCTCTTTTCGTAGCCAGTCGAGTGTTCCTAGTAATATGCGTTGGCCCTTGATCTCGGCTTGAACGCCTGCACCAGGTACCGCTAAAAAGTGTTGCACCACTTCATTACGATGGCTCAGTCTTTGTTCATCGGCAGCAGTCACAATCGCATGGGCCACGCTATGTTCTGAATAGCGTTCTACTGCTGCTGCCTGTTGCAATAGCTCAGCTTCCAGCAGCCCCGTAGCAACGATGGCTCTCTCCATACGCATCTTCCCTTCGGTCAGCGTACCCGTTTTATCAAACACGAAATGTGTGACCTTGGATAAGGTTTCCAGCACTTCGCCATTCTTCACCAAAATGCCGTGTTTAGCGCCCAAGCCAGAGGCCACCGCAATCGACATAGGCGTTGCCATCCCTAACGCACACGGACAAGTAATGATTAATACCGAAGTCGCCGCCATCAAAGCAAACTCGAAATTACCTGACCAAAGGAAGTAAGTCGTCGTGGCGCAAATCAATGTCGTCAGTACAAACCATGGCACAATGCCATCAGCGATGCGCTGAATTGGCGCTTTGGAGGTTTGTGCCTCTTCGACCAAACGAATTATTTTTGACAATGCGGAGTCTTGCATCGCAGCCTGAACCTCGATGACCAACATACCGCTACCATTCAACGTGCCCGCCGCCACGTGATCGCCAGCATGCTTGCTCACCGGCATGGATTCGCCACTGAGCATGGATTCATCAACCGAGCTATATCCCTCTATCACCACACCGTCCATTGGGATTTTGCTACCCGGCTTCACCAAGGCGCGATCACCCACTTTGACCGCGCGAATCGAGGTCATCTTTTCGATACCATCTTGCAGCAAGGTTGCCACGCGCGGTTGCAACTCCATTAAACGATTTGTCGCTGCGACTGCTTGATGACGGAACATACCTTCCAAATAGCGGCCAATCAAAATTACAAATGTAAGATTGGTGACCGTATCGAAATACACTTCGCCTGGGTTTCCCACATCCACGGTTACATATACTGAATAAACATAGGTGACTGTCAGACCAATTGAAATCGGCAAGTCCATGGTCAAGCGCATATTGCGCAAACCACTCCATGCGCCTTTAAAGAAGGGGAACCCTGAGTACAACAGGGTTGGTGTTGCCAATGCGCAGCCCATCCAATGAAAAAAATCTCGGAATTGACCTTGCCCCGCGCCACTGTAGAGCGCGATTGAAATCAAAGTGAGATTCATCATGGTGAAGCCAGCGAAAAACAGGCGAAATAACATCGCGCGGTTTGCCCGTTTCATTGCACCTTCAGCGGTCTCAGGATCATATGGCACACCAGAATAGCCAACCTTTGACAACTCCTTGATTATATAAGATAACTTTACTTTTTCACCATTCCAGCGAATATGTAATCGTTTGCCTGCTAAGTTAACATTGGCTGAATACACTCCTGGGATTCGCATCATGCCGCGCTCGATAAGCCAGACGCAGGCCGCACAGTGAATGCCTTCAACCAGTAAATGAGCGTCCAGCATTTCACCCCGAGCGTTCACAAACTCTCGCTGCACGTCCTCTAGGTCATACATCTCAACATCTTTTGGTGGCACGGGAGGTGGCGCAAGCAAGATGCCTTGAGGCGTTCGTTTGTAGTAGCCCTCTAAGCCCGCTTCATAGATTGCTTCGCATACCGACTTACAGGCAAAGCAGCAAAATTGTCGCTGAGCGCCATCAAGCTGGCTATGAAAATCATCGCCAGGTGCAATCTCTAGTCCACAATGAAAACACCCCGCATGCGCGAGGTGCTGGTCGTTATCTTGTTGCATGAAATTTGTCGCTATTATTATTTAGGTACGGAAACAAAGACCTTCTGCTCCATTTCGAAAACACGTCCATCTTGTACTACTTTTATGAGCATGTCCCAATTGCCGGGGCGTGGGAAGTTGAGACTGCCCTCATAGTGACCTGCTGACGCTTCAATCAAAGTGACTGCTGTATCAAATTTCGGATCGCCAGGCCATTGTGCTCGAATTTCGACTTGCCCCCCCTGCACCGGTTTGTTGGCATTGTCATTTAATTCAAATTGCAACAGCGCCGGGTTAGCAATCAAAATAAAACGCGCAGCGCTTTCATCGGCCAAACTATCATTGGGCAATCTGCTAGGCGAATGTATTTTTGCCTGCCATCCCAATGTCGACCGCTCGGCCTGCTGCTTCACCCAATTGGCATCATATTGATTGTGTTTTTTGACGTTGTAGTTTTCGTCTAACAGACGTGTCGGATGCTGCATCACATTCCATAACATCCGCATGTTGACCAAAATTCCCGCAACAACAATCAAAATTAGCCCAGCAACCCAAGGATTACGCCAGCCTTTATTTTTTTGCGAAATCATTTCTTCTCTCTAAAAAGTTTGATGGGGTTAGCGCTTTGGACCATTAAACACGGTCTTGTATTCTGCTTCCATTTCCGAGTCTTCCGCGTTAAAAACCTTGAACTCAATCTTCGTCGTTTCTTGCGTTATGTTTTCTTCTGGCACTTTCACAAATACCGTGAACGAGGTTAGTCTGCCGTGCGTGGTTAAATACTTCTCATCCGCAATAATTGTTTGCCCCTTCACCCCGTGCTCTGCAGCGACTTTGACATAAACATCTTTCGCCGTTTTGTTCAAAACTTTGAATGAATACTTGTTTTGAATTGACCCATCGCTCATGCGCACAAAAAGAGGCTGGCGCTCAGGCACAACATTCAATTTCAGCGCACCCAAATGTGTCATGCCGTAAATGATGCCGGACAAAGCCAATAATAAAATACCAACATAAACCCACGTACGAGGATGCTGATAGAGTTTTTTAACTGGGCGACCCATCAGTTCATCTAGCGAAGCATAACGAATCAAGCCGCGCGGACGTCCAACCTTATCCATAATTGAATCACAGGCATCAATACATAAGCCACAAGTGATACAGCCTAACTGTTGGCCTTGGCGAATATCAATTCCTGTTGGGCAAACCTGCACGCACTGGAAGCAATCAATACAATCCCCCGTCTTTTTTCCTTCTTCTTGCCCCTTGCGAATTTTGCCTCGTGGCTCGCCACGTGACTCGTCGTAGGCTGGCAGAATCGTTTGTGAGTCCCCCATCACCGCCTGAATTCGGGCATAGGGGCACAACCACATACAGGCTTGCTCACGCATAAAGCCCGCTAATAGATAGGTCCCCAAGGTGAACATCGTTAACGTCACCCATCCGATAGTTGGCAAGCTTAGAGTCAACAATTTATGCCAATAATCAAAAGCATCTACGAACCATATTGAGAAACTAATGCCGGTAAAGACCGATATTGCCAACCAGATTATGTGCTTCAAAATTTTGGGGCGAATCTTCGCGATACTCCACGGTGCTTTTTCCAATTTCTGCCGTTGCGTGTGGTTACCTTCTAGCTTTTCTTCAACCCAGGTAAACCAATCAACCCACGTTGACTGAAAGCAAAAGAATCCACAAAAGACACGCGAGGCAACGGAGGTGACTGCAAACAATGCCATTGCCGCAAGTAGTAGCAATAGGGACAACATCCATATGTCCTGCGGCAAGATAGTGATGCTGAAAAAGTGAAACTGACGGTGATCAATATCAAACAGGATGGCCTGCTTGTCATTCCAACGCAGATATGCGCCAAAAAAGAAAGTCAGCCAAG
>JFJP01047937.1_pt1 | contig 10847 bp, 5 predicted proteins | sample 431651 | NCBI WGS metagenome assembly JFJP01 (sample SAMN02602958, study PRJNA72255) | Microbial mat metagenome, whole genome shotgun sequencing project. | biome: fresh water; feature: sink hole; material: water; isolation source: purple microbial (photo- and chemosynthetic) mats found in...
AGGGCTTGATTGTAGGTGGAAATATCGGTAAAAATACAGCTACTCCCAATGAATCGGCATTAGATGATTACATTACATGTTTTTTAGGCCTCTATGAATTTGTGGATTATATTGTTGTAAACGTAAGCTGCCCTAATATTAGTAATTTACACAAACTTCAGGATCAGGATGAGTTGGAAAAAATACTTGGAACACTGAACCAGCTAAGGAAAGAAAGAAGCTCTTACAAACCAATATTTTTAAAAATATCCCCTGATTTAAATTGGAAACAGGTAGATGAAACATTAGAAGTTGTACTGCAAAATAAAATTGATGGCGTAATTGCCAGTAATACTACTATTTTGAGGGACGGATTGGCTACTCCTGCTGAATTAGTAAAATCATTTGCAAATGGGGGACTTAGCGGTTTGCCGGTTAGAGACCGTTCTACGGAACTTATACGATATATTGCAGAAAAAACGGAAGGAAAACTACCAATAATAGGCGTTGGAGGCGTATTTGAACCTAAAGATGCTATTGAAAAGTTAAATGCCGGAGCTTCGCTAATTCAAGTTTATACTGGTTTTGTTTATGAAGGTCCTGCAATGGCTAGGAAAATTAATAAATTTTTAAATAGTTTACATAAGTGAACTATTATTACTTATTTTAACAAATACTTATGTTTACATATGTAACTTATATGGTATTATCTGTAATACCTTGTTTTCTTTCAACTGGTTTATCGGAATTTTTAAAATTGCAACCTATCAATGCTTTTTAAAGCAATATTTCCATCAGTAACCAATTAAAGTAAATATATTTAATTCTCAGTAAGTCAATATTTGATTAAATTATTGATATATAGTTATTTATATTGGTTTTTTTATGGTACTATTTTTTATGGTAATGTACTGAAAAATAGTTGGTGTTTTTTTCAAAAATATTTCATAATATTCGATGTCGGCTAGAAGAGGAAACAAGCTCTGGTGGAGATCAACTTGTCAGCAAAAAGGTCGATGCATAAACGGAAAGAGGCAGCTCCCATCAGAGTTGCCTCTTTTATTTCCGGCATGCCCAATTCGCTAAAAAAAACTCAAGTATCATTAGTCAGGTATATGTACCATTTGATGAAATTGATTCTGTGCCATTTGGTTAATCCTCTATGTATATCTAGGTGGTTCTTAAGATGGCTGAAATACCCTTCAATCCCATTGGTTGTTTTTGGTATTTGGGGGTTTGAAAGGTAATGAAACATGTTGGGTAAAGCCCTTTTGATTGTATAATAGGAACGCCTTGTCAATTTATGGGTATACCAATATCCTCCTGTAACAGGATTAAATGTCTTTTCATTTAAATACTCTTTGTGTCTTTTATACCAAGAATCCAATTCCCTGGTCCAGTATTTTCGATCATTTTCAGTCTTAATTTTTAGAAGTAGTAATACCAATTTCCTCAGTTCAATACCAGATTGGTTTTGTGGATATTTTGTAAGCCACAACAGGCACATTCTCTGAATATGCACAAGACAGCGCTGAGCCCTTACATCGGGTAAGGTTTTTTTAATAGCTTTAAGAATGCTTTTGTGCCCGTCGGTTGTTACGCTCTCAATTTTAACCCCAAGCTCAATTAAATTCTCAAGGTCCTCATTGATTTCCTCATAGTGTTCGCCATCAGAGAACCTGATTAGCTGGGTGTATCCCTGATCATAATCTTGGTAGCATAAAAGGCAAAAAGATTTGAAATATGTAGCATCGATTTGAAGATGTACGTTCGACCTTTTTAATATACGAACTTCGGGGGATTGTTCCAAAAACCCATAAAACAGTCGTTGAAGCGTATCTATCGACAATTTGCTATCCCTGCTTAATAGCTTTAGTGTTTGCCGCTCTAGTATCCACTTTTTAAACCAAATGAATCTATTTTCTATTCTTTGCCCAGGACTATTATCTGTAAAAAAAATGCCGCATTCTTTACATTTGAATCGCTGTTTCCCTTTTTGAAAACCCCATCTTATAACGTCCAACTTTTTACAAGCCCAACAACGTTTTTTTTATGTTTTTTCATTAACAAAAAAGTTTAGTGAAACTAATTTCACTAAACTTTCTCTAATACCTTACCTGTTTTGAATTTTAAAGCTTTTTACCAACTATTTTTCAGTAATATGCCTTTTTTATTAAACAGAAAAATATACGGATTTTTTACAAAAAAGGCATTAATTCTTTCGAAATCGTTAGTATAAAGCTATTTTTTTGTTGCTAAACTATATTTAGCTTAATCGATTGTTACTTGAATTGTAAAAAAAACAAGCATCCGGACAAGCAGATTAATTATGAGCTCAACTTTAACTTTTACATACCTGTAAATTACACCGCTTCAAATAGAAGCTTGGATATGAATGAAATTACAGCCGTTAATTAGGATAGGTTCCCTTTTTTATTAGTTGATAATTTTTGGTGAATTCTAACATGTAAATGGCTGTATTTTGAAAACCTCCGTGATCGCCTATTGGGACAAAATGCATTTTAGTTTGCAATAAATCAATGTTTAAGCTATGTTGGCATCTCCTAAAGTCATTTCCATAAGTATTCAATGCAATGCAAAAGTACTTGGTAATATCATACCCTTGAAATGAATATTTATCAGGTTCTCCTTTAAAATGATTTCTGTACTTTTCTACAAAATCGATCACCGCAGGTTTATTATAATCAATGTATGAATTTGAGAAAATATGCGTATTGGTATTGTAGAAGTGCTCCAATTCAATATTGTCAAAGCGCAACCATTTTGGCTGACCAAAAAGGGTGATATCATATTCATACGAATATCCATTAAGTTTTCCGATTAAATCAGTAACAAAAGCTTGATTATCGGAGGGTACAATTACAATATTTTTAATTTCAGAAGTAAAAACATCTTTGAGCACACTATCTTGGGCATCATAATAATTCACTTCATTGTATTTTAGCTGCCCAATGTTTTCAGTATTCATTTGTTCATACAATTGCTTCTTAAATTGAGTAATATATCCCTGATCCAGATTATTTCCATCGTGAATTACAATAAAATTTTTAGTGTCCAAATCGTTTAAAAAGTCCGATGTATGCTGCATTTGCACATCAAAAGGTGGGGTAACTTGAAAAGCATAGGGATTGTTTTCAATAAAGTCACTTTTAACCGATAATGGCGATACAATGCTGATTTTGTGTTCCTTGGCAAAATTGCCAACAACGGATAGTATTTCATTAAAAACAGGACCAATAAATAAATTGAAATCCTCCAATTTTTCTTTATTAATCAGTCCACTCATATAAGCACTATCGTTCCGGGTATCAATAACCTTTACTTCTAAATTGATTCCCATCTTTTTTAAATCATAGAGCGATAATAAAACTCCCTGGTAAAATTCTAAAAATATTTTAGAGCGCGGATACACTTTATCTTCAACGGTACCATTTTTAAGAACTGTCACTAAGGTTTCATTTCCTTCACTATCTTTTGAGAAAATATCTTGGTACTTTCCAAGTGTATCATTTATATTTAAGTAAAATGGCAGAAAAAATGCTACTTTATAAACTGTATTCCGGTCAATTCCTGGATTTGGGCATGGACCATAAAACAAAGAGTCCTTAAAAGGCGCATATTGGTCACGAATCAACTCTTTTTTTGATTCCTTTTGAAGATTTGACGTAACTAATAAAGAATCGGTATGTTCGTTCTTGGGTAGTTTTATCAATTCACCTTCTTGAAGCATTCGATCAGCAAGGGAAGGGTTCAATTTATAGAGGTTTTTTTCTTTTATATTATATTTTTTCTCAATTCCATAAATTGTTTCCGATTTTTTAACTTTATGATAAATATAATCCTGATCATTGTTATTATAATCATTGGGAACCTTTATTTTAATTGCCTGACCAATTTGCAGGGGGTTTTCTTTTAAAATTTCATTTACCGAAATAATTTCATTTACACTGGTATGATACATGGCAGCTATTTCAGTAAGTGTTTGTTTTTTTTCAACTTTATGTATAATAAAGCTTGTATCTTTGGCTGGAGCAATGTTGTGTACTTCATTGTTTACAGGCATTTTATCATGCTGTAATACCGGTATTTTTAATAATTCGCCGATTCGAATACCCAATTTTGCTGAGGGATTTTCCGAGTAAAGTTGGTCAATTGTTATACCATATTTAATAGCTAAATTATATGGGGTATCACCCTTTTCTACAGTATGGTATAGAAAGCGGGCTGTACTTTTTGTTTCTTCATTAGGCAAGCTTACATTTTGCACCCTAATTTTTACATATTGATTCACCTTAAGATCATCGGTAAGATGAAGGTTATCTTTACGTATAGTGTCAATTGAAACATTATAAGCCTGGCTAATGGCATATAACGATTCTCCATTGCGAACAATGTGAATGTAGTAGGGAGTACCTCCTAAGTTTACTTTGTTATTTGAACGTTTAATTTCAACGGGTTGATTTTGTCCTACGGATTGAATGACCAATATTATTAGACAGAATATAACTGCGGAAAATGATTTCATTTAATTTTATTATTACTACGATGAATTACAAAAGTAGGAAAATCAACTGGCTAAAAAAAAAGGTTTTTTTAACAAAAAAAGGCTGCTCAAATTTGAGTCAGCCTTTTTTAAGTGAATATCGTTACATTAAATTTTAAGCTTTTTTTCAATTTCATCAATATAACCTCTGAATCTTTTGTCTGTATCAATCAAATTATTAACTGTTTTACAGGCATGAAGCACGGTAGCGTGATCTTTTCCGCCTATTTGTGAACCAATGGTAGCTAACGATGATTTAGTAAGATTCTTAGCAAAATACATGGCAATTTGCCTTGCCTGTACAATTTCACGCTTTCTGGTTTTCGAATTGATTATATCGTGTGGCATATTAAAATAATCACATACAGCTTTTTGTATGTAATCTATAGATAATTCCCTTTTTGTATTTTTAACCAACCGATCAATCATTTTTCGCGCTAAATCAAGGGTAATCTCTTTTCTATTCAAAGTTGATTGCGCCAAAAGCGATATTAATGCACCTTCAAGTTCCCTAATATTGGTAGAAATATGAGAAGCCAAATACTCCACAACTTCATTCGATAATTCTATGCCGTCGTTATAAATTTTTTGTTTTAAAATGGCAATTCTTGTTTCATAGTCAGGCACTTGTAAATCAGCTGAAAGACCCCATTTAAACCTTGAAAGCAATCGTTGTTCCATACCTTGCAAATCAACCGGTGATTTGTCGGAAGTTAAAATGAGCTGTTTGCTGTTTTGATGTAAATGGTTGAATATATGAAAGAAAATATCTTGAGTTTTTTCCTTACCGGCAAATTCATGTACATCGTCAATTATCAGTACATCAATCATTTGATAAAAATGAACAAAATCATTTCTATTATTATTTAAAATAGCTTCAACAAATTGAGTATGAAACTTATTACCATTTACATAAAGAACCACTTTTTCGGAAAATCGTTCTTTAACTTCAATACCAATAGCTTGTGCTAAATGCGATTTTCCAAGACCAGAAGCACCATATAAAAACAAGGGGTTGAATGCTGTTTTACCTGGATTGTTGGCTACTGCAAATCCTGCTGAACGGGCCAATCGATTACATTCACCTTCAACAAATGAAGGGGTTTTTTATTGTTTTTTGATCATCAATTGGCATGGAAAGTGGCCTGTTGCTTAATTCCCTTTTATCGTTGGTTGGTAATTTTACGGTATAAGGAGCTGCATTTGAATAAACATTATTCTCCATAATAACACTGTATTCCAATTTAGCATCAATGCCCAATTCAGTCCTTAATGTTTTTCTAAGTATGTCAATATACTGTTCTTCAAGGTATTCATAAAAAAATGGGCTGGGTACTTGAATGGTAAGTATGTTTTTATCAACCCTAATGGGAACAATCGGCTCAAACCATGTCCTAAAACTTATGGCTGGCACATTATCCTTAATAATGCGCAAGCAATTACTCCATACTTGCTGGTAATCTTTATTCATTGGTTAATTATTAATAATATTTTGATTCCCCTAAATCGTGAAGCAATTTTGTGAAAAAAAAAGTAAAAAAAAAATTAAATTTCTATTGACTTTTTCAAAAAGAAGGTATGCTTTTCTTTATCAATCCGTTAAAAAAAAAAAAAAAATAAAAAAAAATAAAAACTTGAAAATCAATAAGTTAACTTTACTTTTTATTTAAAGGACTGATTAATAATGCAATAAAACAAAACTATTAAAGCGACCAAATATATTATAATTTTGTTAAATTAACAGTTAATGAACTGGAACATAAGTACCTTCTAAAATTTCGACTATAAAAGCATCAGGAAAATCATTTTTTACTTCTCTAAGATAAGAGCGGGCATTTTCCAAATTCTTCTTTTTTCCAATTAAATAAATATATGATTCACCCATCATAGCTTCTTCTACATTTTTATATCCATTAAAATTTTCAGGTATCAATATTATGGGTGAATTCGAACTTTTTATTTGTATTTTATAAATAATTTTACCCTTTGTTACTTGCTCTTCCTCTGGAGTCTGCTCTACATAGACAGTTTTTCCTAAATTAAATGCTGAAAACTGGACGTATCTTTTAGGATTCAATCTTAGATCTTCAAGCAATCGGTTTAAATTATAGGTGGCATTTTCTAAATTGTGGAACAATGTATCGTTATTAATTAATAATCCCATGGTTCCTTCCGAATTATTTATTTTTCGGGTAATCTCATCCAATTGCGATAAAACGGAATAGGCTTGATTAACTACTTGTTTTATTTCTGATTTTGATAAGGAATCACTGATATTAGCCATATTTGATATTGCCAACGAAAGTACTTTGTTGTTATTCTTAAGATTTTCGGTAATTGATTCAACATTCCTTAATATATTTATGAAACGAACTTTACCTCCATCTACAATTGTATCTAAGTTAGAAGTGGATCGTTCCAGATTTGAAAACGTTGCCTTAATATTTTTAAAACTATCTGAAATATCTTCGCGGGTTTGCTCATCAAAAATTACTTTAACTATTTCAATCACATCTTCCATTTCTTTCATTAGGCTTTCTGCCTTATTTTTTAATGGCAGCATTTGAACACTTACCATTTCCTGTAAACTTCCCTCAAAATCAGGAATTAAGGTATCGCCTGAAGCTTGCCAATCTGATTCCTGTCCAACTTTCAATTCAATAGCTTTTGTTCCCATAAGGTCGCTACTAAAAATTCTGGCTACGGTAGTTTTATGAAAGCGGTATTCTTTTTTAATAGCAATTTCAACCACCAAACGGCTTGAATTGTCGGGCATAAAATGAATATCACGCACTTGACCCACTTTAAAGCCGTTAATAAGTACTGGATTGGTAGCTGCTAACCCATCAATTCGCTCATAAACCACATAATACAAGTCATCGGAATTAAATGTGCCTTTACCTTTCAGGAAGTTAAGCCCCCACAAGAGAGCTACGATAGATAAAGTGGCCACAAGTCCTATTTTAAAATATGTTATCCGTTTCATAAAAATGCTTTATTGGTCAATAACTTGCTTTAAATCTACTCTATTATTATTAATAAATACTACGATAAATGCTCCCGGAAATTTTATTTTTATTTTTTGAAGCTCAATTTTAATTTCTTCATAGTTAGCCGATTGTCCAATAGTATATTTGTATGTATTGTTTTCCTTGTACTCAAATATATCCGAATATCCATTAAAAATAGGGTGATTCAATTCAAGCTTTTTAGCTGATGAAGTTATTTGCACCCGAAATACCACATCGCTTTTTATAGCGGTGTTTAATTTATTAGATTCATTTGTTTTAATCACGGAATCAATGGGATTATTAATTAATTTATTGCTGAGTTCATCTGAGGGAACTAATTCCGATTCATCTAACTCCAAATTAGCAAAATATTTTTTAATAGCCCGATAGATAGAAGAGGCAAGGTAATCTTGGCCTGACTCGCTGAGCAAATATTTCTCTTCATCAGGATGTGAGACAAATCCAACTTCAACTAAAATGCTTGGCATGGAAGTATTCCAAAGAACCAAAAAACCAGCCTGTTTTACTCCCCGATCAGTACGTTTCGCTTTTTCTCTGAACTCTTCCTGAACATAAGAGGCCATATTTAGGCTTTTTTCTAAATAGGTGTTTTGCATCAAAGAAAATATGATATACGACTCCGATGAATTGGGATCAAATCCTTCGTATTTTGTATGGTAATCTTCTTCTAAAACAATAACGGAATTCTCTTTTTGAGCTACTTCAAAATTTCCTTGGGTTTTATGCAAACCCATAGTATAAGTTTCGGTGCCAACTGGTTTATTGCTTTTATTTGAATTGGCATGTATTGAAATAAAAAGATCGGCATTATTCTTGTTTGCAATATCAGCCCTTTTATCAAGAGGGATAAATTCATCGGTTTTTCGAGTATAAATTACCTGCACATTAGGTAAGTTCTGCTCAACATAGGTACCAACTTTAAGCGTAATGGCTAAAACAATATCTTTTTCTTTTGCTTTTTGCCCTGTGGCTCCGGAATCTTTTCCACCATGACCGGCATCCAGGACCAGTATCTTTTTCTTTTTAGGGTTATCGGAACTATATCCTAAAAATGTAGAATTGCCCATTACAACCAAGATAACTAAAAGAATTTTTCCAATCATAACTCTGTTAACCTTTAAAAATTCATTAGTTTTGACGCATGTTTTTTAATTTAAACATATTTTACAAAAATAGTATATTATATCTGATTTGAAAACTAAAAGCCTTATTCCGGGATTCATTTTTTATTTAATTTATAATTCAACAGCTTATTCCCAACTTACTGAATTTGAAAATGTTAAAAATAATTCAGAAGTAAGGACGATGATGTCTGATTCAATTCAAATCAACTCAAAGAGTTTGGATAATGATTCAACATTTCAAGATTCCGGGACTGATTTGAATCGATTAAATTATAGTGATGATTCTATAGTTACCCCAGCAAAAAATCGAAGTATTAATGAATTTAAGGAAAAAGTAACCTATACCGCAAAGGATTCCACCATATATTCTATTGATGGTCAAAAAGTATTTCTTTTTGGTGATGCCGTAATTAATTATGAAGACATTGTGCTTAAAGCAGCTTATATTGAAGTTGACATGGAGCAGAACATTATGTATGCTGAGGGTGCTATTGATGATAGCAGTGGTGTTTTAGCCGGACAGCCAGAATTTACTCAAGGCGATGAAACAATGAAGGCAAAAACAATTACTTACAATGTAAAAACTGAAAAAGGTTTTATAAAAGGACTATATACAGAACAAGAAGATGGTTATTTACACAGTGAACAGACAAAAAAAGAACCCAATGACCAGATAAACTTGTATCACGGTAAATACTCCACCTGTGAATTAGAAGATCCACATTTTTATTTATGGCTTTCCAAAGGAAAGGTCATTCCTGGTAAAGCTATTGTAGCTGGCTTTTCATATTTGGTAATAGAGGATATTCCCTTATACCCCATTATGATACCTTTTGGTTTTTTCCCCACATCAAAAGAAAAAGCATCGGGGTTTCTTATCCCTAAATTTGGTGAGGAAAACAACCGGGGATTTTTCTTAAAGGATGGAGGATACTATTTTGCCTTTAGCGATTATTTTGATTTGGCTTTGAAAGGAGATGTGTATTCAAAAGGATCGTGGCAGGTAAGCGCGCAAAGCAAGTATAATTTGCGATATAAGTTTAGTGGAAATTTTAATGTGGCTTATTCAAAAGTTGTGGATGGAGAACCGGAATTGACCAATTATTCTGAATCGAATCAATACAGTATTCAATGGTCGCATACACAAGATCCAAAGGCAATGCCTAACAGTAACTTCAGTGCCAATGTGAATTTTAGTTCTATGGATAATAACAAGTACAATGCTACCAATGCAACGGACTATCTTTCAAATACAACCAGTTCAAGCATTTCATTCAGGAAAACCTTTGCCAATACTCCATTTAGCATGTCGATGAACTTAGCACATTCCCAAAATACACAAACCAAAATTGTCAGCTTTAGTTCTTTGCCACAAATGACCTTTAATATGAACCGTATTTTTCCCTTGCGCCGGAAAGTGGCTGTGGGTAAAACAAGATGGTATGAGAATATTGGTATTACGTATGCCGGAAACATGAAAAACTCCATTTCAGCTCCCGATTCTATAATATATACCCCTGCGGCAAAAGAGCTTTTTAAAAATGGGTTACAGCATTCCGTTCCTTTAAGCACTTCGGTTAAGGTGTTGAAATATTTTAATCTTTCTCCAAGTTTCAATTTTACCGACCGTATGTATTTTGAGCGAACCTTCAAATCAACAGCCAATTATATTAATAATGGCAAGTTGGAGGATACCATTATGTATAATAAGCAAAATGGTTTTTATAATGTATATGATTATTCTTATGGGTTAGGGTTGGGTACGATATTATATGGAATGTATCAATTTAAAGGTGAACGTATTAAAGCCATACGGCATGTAGCTACTCCATCGGTATCACTAAGCTACCGGCCCGACTTTCAGGAAGCAAAGTGGGGATATTACCTACCGGATCCCACAAGTAAGGATACTACCAAAACAGTTTATTATTCTCCCTATAAAGATGGTATTTATGGAGTTCCCGGTGCTGGAAAATCGGGCCTGATTAACTTTTCATTGAATAATAATGTTGAAATGAAAGTAGTTAATAAAAAAGATACCGTAACAAATGAAGCAAAAATAAAACTGCTGGAATCGCTAAGTTTTTCAACATCGTATAATATGATGGTAGATGAGTTTAAATGGGCTCCAATTAGTATTTCGGCACG
>JFJP01006468.1_pt1 | contig 10846 bp, 13 predicted proteins | sample 431651 | NCBI WGS metagenome assembly JFJP01 (sample SAMN02602958, study PRJNA72255) | Microbial mat metagenome, whole genome shotgun sequencing project. | biome: fresh water; feature: sink hole; material: water; isolation source: purple microbial (photo- and chemosynthetic) mats found in...
CGCGAGCTCGATCAATTTGCCGGGGACCACGATGCGCAGCTTGGTTTTGTGCTGCGCGCCCGGCGCGCCGCCTGGAGCCCCAGCTACATTGTCCAGATGGCGGCACGGCTGGGTTTTGTCGCCGGACCCATGGCCGGACGAATGGTGGTTCCCGCCGGCCTGGCCGGTCAACCACCGGTGTTGACGCTGAGTTTTGACACCCAGGCCGCCTTGGCAGACGACCCGACCCAATCTGCATTGCGCGAGCTTGCCTTAAGTCTGGACGTGCCGCACGTTGATCGCAGTGAACAGGCCTTTGCCCGGATGCGGGAGACCACTGCTGCCCTGGCCCGGGACATGGATGGCGTGGTCACCGACGACCATGGCATACCGCTTCCAGCCGATGCCATGGATGTGATCGCGGCGGAGCTCGAACGCCTGTACCACACACTGGACCAACGCGAACTGTCAGCGGGATCAGCATTGGCACGCCGCCTGTTTTCCTGATCGGTACCCAAGCCATGACCCGTCTCGATTGATTCGCCAGTATGCCCGACGCTGCCCAACGCATCGGGCAACTGCGGCAAACCCTGCATGCACACGCCCACCGCTATTCCGTGCAGAATGCCCCCACTGTGCCTGATGCCGAGTACGATCGCCTGTTTCAGGAGCTACAGGCATTGGAATGATGCTACCCGGAATGGGTGACACCGGACTCGCCAGCCCAGCGGGTGGGCGGACGTGCGCTTGATCAGTTCGTCATTTTTTGCGAACCACCCGTTTTCTGTGCAAAATGCAGCCATGTCCCACACCGAAATCATCGAGGCTGCCTTAAAACTGCGTCCCGTAGAGCGGCTGCATCTGATGGATGACTTGCTGGAGTCGCTTGACGAGCCAGATCCGGTCATTGAAGCTGCCTGGCTGACTGAGGCGCAAGACCGGCCCGCCGCCTTTGAGCGGGGTGAACTTCATGCGGCACCGATCGAAGAGTTGTTTACCAAGTTGGGTGCGCTATGAAGTTTCGCCGTCTGCCGCCCGTCGATGACGAGGTGATTGAGGCCTTTCAATATGACTGGGCGATTCACCGCACCTTGAGCGAACGCCTGACTACCTTTTGAATTACCCATGACAGTACGCGACATTCTCAAGATGGGTGATGCGCGCCTGTTGCGCATCGCACAGCCCGTGAGCCGGTTTGACACCGATGAACTGCACCTGCTGATCACCGACCTGCTCGACACCATGCGCGCCGCAGACGGGGCGGGGCTGGCCGCGCCACAAATCGGCATCGATTTGCAAGTGGTGATTTTTGGCACCAACACCCCCAACCCGCGCTACCCCGAGGCACCGCTGGTGCCGCGCACCGTGTTGATCAACCCCCGCATCGAAGCGCTGCCACCGGCCACCCTTGACCCGGCCCAACCGCCGATGCTCGGGCAGCCGCTGGAAGTTGAAGACTGGGAGGGCTGCCTGTCGGTTCCAGGTCTGCGCGGCAAGGTGCCCAGGTTTGCGCGCATCCGGTACACCGGGTTTGACCAGTTTGGCGATTCCGTTGATCGGGTGGTGGAGGGTTTTCACGCCCGCGTGGTGCAGCACGAATGCGACCACCTGATTGGCAAGCTGTATCCGATGCGCATGCGCGACTTCAGCCAGTTTGGCTTTACCTCGGTGCTGTTCCCCGGCCTCGACGTACCGGACGACTGAGCTATTTCCGCAACCCTGACATTCGAGCCAGAATATTGATCAAATCTGGCTTTAGCCCTTGTCCATAAAGCGTTTATAGCTATTTTTTGTGCGCCCAGCATGGGCGTATTTCTGCGGGTGAAAGTCCTGTCGTAAGTTGGCCATGACGAACGAAGTGAAGCGCAACGGCTGAGGGTGACTGAGTGTGGGAAGGAAGCGTGGAGCGCAAATTGCGAGCCGATGGACAAGGACCCGATAGAAGGCGACACACAGCAGGGCGAGTAGGCAATTATCTTACTTTTCAAGCCCCAATGGCATCCAGCGGCCAGCGTGGTTTGACATCAAAAGCGTAGACCTCGCTGGCTTTTTGTTGCCCGGACTGCAAGCGCATGGCCGCCGCCATGGCAATCATGGCACCGTTATCGGTACACAGGTGCAGCTCCGGGTAATGCACCCGTACACCCCGGCGCGCGCATTCGGCATTGAGCTGTTCGCGCAAGTTGCGATTGGCGCCCACACCGCCGGCCACCACCAGCCGTTGGAGCTGTGTTTGCTTGAGCGCCGCCAGCGACTTTTTTACCAGCACCTCCACAATGGCCGCCTGGGTGGATGCTGCCAGACCGGCCAAAGTTTCCGTGGGCAATGCTTCAACCCCGCAGTTTTGCGCGGCAGCACACTTCTTGGCTTGCACCATCACGGCGGTTTTCAGCCCGGCAAACGAAAAATCCAGGTTGTCGCTGTGCAGCAAAGGCCGCGGCAGCTTGAAGGCTGTGGGGTAGCCGCTTTGCGCCAGTTTGGCCAGCGCCGGTCCACCGGGGTAGCCCAGGCCCAGCAGCTTGGCCGATTTGTCGAAGGCTTCACCGGCTGCATCGTCAATGGTTTCACCCAGAATCAGGTAGCGCCCGACCCCATCGACCTGCATTAATTGCGTGTGCCCGCCTGACACCAGCAGCGCCACAAACGGAAATTGGGGTGGGTCGGCACTTAAAAACGGCGACAGCAAATGTCCTTCCAGGTGGTGCACCCCCAGCACCGGTTTGCCCAACGCCGCCCCCAGCGCACAGGCCACCCCCGCGCCCACCAACAGCGCGCCGGCCAGACCCGGGCCACGGGTAAAGGCCACCACATCCACATCGGCCAGGGTTCGATCCGACTCGGCCAGCACCTGCTCGGTCAGCGGCAACACACGGCGAATATGGTCGCGGCTGGCCAGTTCGGGCACCACGCCGCCATAAGCCTGGTGCATCTCGATCTGGCTGTACAGCGCGTGCGCCAGCAGCACTGGCAAGTGATTGCCGTGCACATCCACCAGAGCGACACCAGTTTCGTCGCACGACGATTCGATGCCCAACACACACAGGTATTTTTCCATACCAAACGAGTTTAGGCGATCTCGGTCATCTCTCCTGGACATCCGAAATCACCCCGGCCTTGCGGCCCAGTGCCCGTAAATTGTTCAGCGCATGCATGGCTGTTGCCATCGGCATATTGCAGCGATTGTGGACGCTCGTTGCAGTGGGATCGTGGACGATGTTTCAAGCTGATCGCGGACGTGCAGGAATGCGCGCAAGCGAGGATTTAGGCGATCACTCGCACGAAAACATGATCGTGCTCACCGTGGCGCAGTTCGCGCCAGCTTGGACGGTTTGGCGCGTGGATAATGCGTTGGCGTGGCCGACTTTGCGTGCCACTTTGCTGTGAGACATCCCATGACCACCGAAGAAGCCGTATCCCCCGAAGACATCGCCATGCTGGAAATGTCCTTGCCCACCGCTCTGGAGTTGACGCGCCTGGGTCTGGCCACCATGATTGATATTCGTCAGACGTTCGAGATCGAGATGAAGGGTGCCATTCCTGACAGTCTGCATATTCCGCTGTTTGAGGTCAAGGTCTTGCTCGGCCATGCCTTGTCGGAAGACGAGCAGGACATTCTGGATGCGGGCGAGCCCAAGGACATGGATGTGAAGTCGTTCTTCACCATGATCAACCAGTTGCACCACGCACGAGACCATCTTCTGTTGTGCATCTGCAACAGTGGGCGGCGCAGCCTGTCCGCTGCCACTTTGTTGCGCTCCATGGGTTACCCCAAAGCCCTGTCGGTGGCGGGTGGTTTTCAGGCCTGGAAAAAGCTGCAAACGGGCCAAAGTGTGCCAGCTTCGCCGCCAACGCACTAACTTCTCGGGACTTTGACCACGTCCGGATCGACAAGCTATTTCACTTTAGGGGTCAAGCGAGAATAACTTGGACCAAGGAGGTCGTGATGGCAAGTGCAAGGCCAGGCGCAAACCGCTTGTGTAGCTGGCTGCACAAGCGGTTTGCAACAACGCATTGCGCTTGTCAGAGCGGCCGAACTGTTCAAGTTACTTTTTTGCTTGACTCCTTAGCGCTTCAATGCGACCAGTCCGGGCACTGGGTCAGCCGCCAAACACTTTGCCCAGGGTGCGCATTTGCTGACCCAGATCAGGGTTGACCAGTTCTTTGCTGGTTTGGGTACCCGAACACACCTTGTTCATTGACGATTTGTCCGGCAACATCAAAGCTGCGCATCCGCAAGGTTGGGACGGGCAGATCTTTCGCGACGATGATGTTGCGGTGCTTGGTGCGGCGCGTTGGCAGGAGCAGAACTTCGGCAGCCAATTCCGACCCAGCCCTTTAATATAAAGCGCAAGCTGCTACTAACTATGAAGCGCCACGCGGCAACTCTCAGTGCTTGTGTTCGCTGCCTGCAATGCCTGCAGCCGCAGGTATTTGCCCCCCAACCGGAGCGAGCTTGACGGCGATGCTGCCGCGCATCCCAGCTTCATAGTGGCCGGGAATCAGGCAGGCAATTTGCAACGTGCTTGGCTCACTAAAGCGGACCACCATCTCGCCCATTTCACCTGGTTTTACCGAGAGCGCAGCGCCAGTTGCGTGTTGGTGCGAATGGTCTGCGGGCATGTTCGCTGCCTGGCGCATAACTTCGGCATGCTCGGCGATTTCCTTTTCGTTGCCCAGTACAAACTCGTGTGGCACGGCTCCACCGTTGTGCACGACAAAGCGAATTACCTCCCCAGCCTGCACTTCCACTTTGTCCGGAGTGAAACGCATGTTGTCGTCCATATGGATGCTGACACTGCGGCTGATGGGATGTGCCACCAAGCCTGCGGGCGCACCGTGGCTGTGTTCACCATCGGCCCAGCCGGGGTTGGCATCAATCCATCGGTATGCGCCCCAGCTAAAACCACAAACCAACGCACCCACCAACAGTGCGTAAACGGTGCTGGCGCGCTGCCATGGTAGAAAGGAACTGACCGCAAGGGCAAGCACAGAGATTGCGAAGCCAAGCGGAACAACCCATGCGCTGCGTGCAGGTGAGTCGGGAAAGTGTTGTAAACCGCCCGTGAAAAAGCCAAGCCCGATCGACAACAGAGAGCCCCAAAGCAATGTACTGGCCAGGCCAGCACGGGGCTCTTCGGTGTCGCTGTCGCTAAACCGGTGCTCCAGCCAGGCGCCCAGCACAAACAGGACCATGCCGATGGCGGCTGTCCAGAGGGAGCGTACGCCGCTAAAAAACCCATGGTTGACTGCGCCGGAGATGAAGCTGATGCCCGCATACTTGAGTAGCATGGCACCGTGGTGTTTCTGAAAAGATGTGGTCATACCCGAATGGACACCAGCTAGGGTGCCAGATTGAAATGCAAAGAAACCGGGGCGTGCAAGCCTCGGCGGCAAAGAGCAGGGCGATGCAGTTCAGATCGGCGGTCGAAGCTCGGGCGGGAGAACCCAGCTTACCAGCATGGGTGCAGCGGTACTGCTGTTGGGTGTGTCAGGCAGACAAACAACAGTTGCAATGGTATGAATGGGAAGCCCTGTTGCACTGCACAGGTTGCAGTGGCTTGCGCTGCAGCCGGAGAGCCCCGGGTCTTGGGTTGCGGTGTTCGCACTATCGGGCACGGCAGACGATGCAACCCCGCTTTCTTCGTGGCAGTGCGCGTTAGCCAGGCGCGCGGCATCTGACATCTGCTGGGCTTCGCCGCGATCAAGCCTTGGGCTCGCCCATACGCCGCCCAGACAGAGCTGGAGCGCAATGACAAGCACCAAAAACCATTGAACTCGGGGCATGCGGGCATCATAAAAGAAAAAAGCTCCGCGATTGCTCGCAGGGCTTTTGTGTCTGGCATGAGCACCGCAGTGTTCAGGCAAATCGGCTGAAGAATGAGATGTCCCTCGGATGAGGAAACTCAACCGCCTGTGAGTGAGTATGGCACGGGTTTTGTGATTCCAAAGCCTTTGACCTGTGCAATTTGAGCCGTCGCGGCAGCTGAATGGCCAGACCTCTGGCGAAACGCCGACTGTGAATCTGTCGCGCACGCAGTACGCCAGTGGCCTGCTGGGGTGTGATTCAAACTGATGTGGTGAGTTGTGCAGATTGACTGCGGAACCTGTCAATGACTTTGTCGCCCGGCGACAGACGCTTACCGATGCGATTCAAGCCGTGTGCAGCGTGCGCAGAGCAGCCGCCTGCAACAGCGTGTCGCGGTAGCCGGCGTCGATGGCGCGCTCGCGAAATTCGCGCGACAGACTGACCCAGTAGCCAAAATCGGGCTTGAGCAGCAGGTTGGCCAGCGTTCCGTCAACATCCACCAGGGCTTTTTTGCGCAAGTCGCTTTCCAGGTAGCGTTCAGCGCCAGTGGGAGCCCGATCGATATGGACGGTAGCGTCCACCGCCAGCACGCGCTGTGCCCCCAGCGCCCGCGCCACCCGCACCGGCAAAGGGGTGGTCCAGTCGGCATCCACATACTGTTCGCCCCGGATACGCACCGGCGCGAACTGGCCTTCGATGGCGCTTGATGCCTGCACCGCCAGACCCACGTCACCCGCGGTGAAGGCGGTCGCCACACGGTCGCTGCGGCGAGTCGCCACACAGGCCAATGGCACCTGCATCTGCTCCAGCAGCGACACGCGGCTGTGCTGGCGCACCAGCTCAGCCAGCGGCGTACCACTCAGGCGCTCTTGTGCGCCTACGGCCAGGCGTACCAGCGACATCGTTTGCATGTCCAGCGCCAGTGCTTCGATTTCTGCGGCGCGCAAGCCCGAGGCATAGAGGGTACCCACCAGCGCACCTGCCGAAGCGCCCACGACCAGATCGGGTGCCAGGCCCAATTCTTCCAGAGCCTTGATCACACCCACATGCACAAAACCACGAGGCCCGCCCGAGCTGAACACCCAGGCAGTGCGCACAGGCTTGTGCAACGGCCCGGCGCGCGGTGCGTCGGGGCCATTGTGGTCGCGGTCGGGTTGCAGGGTGCATGCTGCCAAAGTGGCCACACCGCCCACACCAGCCAGTAACAGGGATCGCCGTGCCAGCATCGCGCGTCAGGGCAGCAGCAGCACCGGCTCCAGCGCCTCGTCCTGGGCCAGGATGCGACCGATGATGGCGGTGTGCGGGTAACCCAGTGCCTGCAAGGCCGCCACACAGCCCGCAACCCGATCCGCTGGCACGCTGGCCAGCAGGCCACCGGCGGTCTGCGGATCAAAAATCAGCGGGTAGTGAGGATGGCTGACAAATTGCTCCTGATGGCGCAAGGCCCGGCGCAAGCGCACATTGGCGGGTTGTAAAGAACTGACGATACCGGCAGCCACCGTCTCCAGCGCGCCGTCAAGCAAGGGCAGGTTCGACAGCACCAGTTCGGCATCCACCCCCGAGGGTTTGGTCATTTCGACCAGATGGCCCAGCAGGCCAAACCCGGTCAGGTCGGTACACGCGGTGGCCCCGAACTCGCGCAGGCACTGCGCAGCCAGGCGGTTTGACAGCACCATGGATTGCAGCGCCGCATCAATCCAGCGGCCTTTGGCAGCCAGGCGGGCGTGCGCGGCAAACAGCGTGCCGGTGCCGATGGGTTTGGTCAAAATCAAAACATCGCCAGGCTGCATGCCGCCCTTGCGAGTGACGTTGACCAGGCTCTCGTCAATCAGACCGTTCACCGCAAAACCCAGCGCCAGCTCGGCCCCCTCCCCCGTGTGGCCGCCCACCAGCGCACAGCCGGCTTCGTTGAGCACCTCAACCGCGCCACTCATCAACTGAAACAACAAGTCTTCAACCTTGGCCTCCAGCCCCGGCGGCACAGTGGCAATCGCAGTGGCAGATTGCGGGTCTGCACCCATGGCAAAAATATCGCCCAGGGCGTGGTTGGCCGCGACCTTGCCAAATAAATACGGGTCATCGACAAACGCCCGGAAAAAATCGACCGAATGCACCAGCGCCTTGCCTGGTGGCACCCGCACCACGGCGGCGTCGTCGGGGTCGTGCAGACCAATCAACACATCATCGCGATCAACCACCTGCAATTGACCCAGCGCGCGCGACAGCACGGTGGCACCCACCTTGGCACCGCAGCCGCCGCAGCGCATGGCGATAGCCGAGATGGCTTGCAGTGACTCGTCAGCAGTCAGCGCCAGTTGCGAGTTGGGTGCTGCTGTAACTTGGCCCGGCATGGCTGGGAACTCGGCAAATTTGCGCATGAAACTGCGGTCGATGTGGTCTTTCCAGCGCCAGACCCAAGCGCCCCAAAACCCGAGTGCCCCGCGCGAAGCCACTGCAAATTTGTCGCCCGTGCTGATCAGGGCCAGCCAGCTCGACTGTGGGCGATAGGCTTTGAGCGTGCGACCCTGCACGCTCAGGCGCAGGTTGTCGGCCAGCGGTGGCCCCATGCGCACGGCGAACACACCGGCCTTTTCCAGCGGAAAGTTGTCCATGGCAACAATGTCGCCGGCGGCAAATATGCGCGGGTCGGTTGCAACTGGTCGTTGACCCGCACGAAACCGGCCTCGGTCAAAGCCAGCCCGGTTGACCGCAGCCAGGGCGCGCCACCCGCCTGGGTGACCCACATGGTTTCATCTATCGCGACGCGGTCGCCGTTGGCGCAAATCAATTGGCCCGGCTCGACCCGCGTGACCCTGGCATTGAGATGCACATGCACGCCACGCTGCGCCAACACTTCGGCAAATTTCTGTCGAACCCGCCGGTTGTGGGTCGGCAGGATCTGGGCTGAAGCACTCAACAAATGAAATTCAAGCAATTCAGGGTTGCGACCGAGCAACTGCAGCTCATGGCACAACCGGTACTGCATGGACAGCAGCAACTCCACCCCCCCGGCACCCGCACCCACCACGGCGATATGCAACACAGCCTGGGTGTGCTGCTGCACCCGCGCCAGCAAGGCCAGCCAGCGTGCATTGAAGCGGGTGATCGGTTTGACCGGGGTGGTCAACGCATCGGCACCGGGCACGCCACCCAAGCTGGGGGTTGAACCAACGTTGATCGACAGACTGTCATAAACCACCGGCGGGCGGTTGCGGCACAACACTTTTTGCCCGGCACGGTCAATGCCCACCACCTCATCGCGGTACAGACGTGCACCGGCAAAAACCGCCAGGCGCGCCAGGTCGATGTGCACATCGTCGTAGCTGTAGTGGCCAGAGATGTAGCCCGGCAACATGCCCGAATACGGCGTATGAACATCCGTGCAGATCACAGTCAGGCGCACGCCGGGTTCGGGCTGCATGCCAAAACGCTTGAGCACCCCCACATGACTGTGGCCGCCGCCAATCAGCACAATGTCTCTGGCAACGGGTTGGGTAGGTTTTTGCATGGGAAACGCGCTTCAAACAATGGCAAATCAATCAAGGAGCCCGGCGGGCCCACCAGGCAGCAGATCGCCCACCAGTTGGGTTAGCGCGCGCTGTTCTGCCTGGCGATCAAACAGGGGCGCACGCGCCGCGCTCTGGGCCTGCAGCAGTGCATAAAAATCACGATCATGGTGGCAACGGCGCAGCAGGGCCCGCAATTGGGTGGCATTGTTCCAGTCAAAATAACCGGCGTAATCCGGCCCCAGCATGCCAACATTGCCGGCAATTTTTGATGCCAGCACCGGCGTACCCGAACATACCGCCTCCATCACCACATGCGCGCCGCCCTCCATGCGGCTGGCATGCACCAGCACATGGGCTCGCTGAATGCGTCGGAGGGTCGCCTCGTGTGGCAAACCACCCAAATAGCGATAGTGGGAGCAGGCTGCGGCCGTGGCTTGTGCCAGTTGCGCTAGCGCCGGGTCAAGCGGCGAGCCAATGTGGTCGATCAAAATACCTTCTTGCGGGCCAAGCAAGCGGGCCACATCAAACAAGGTTTGCGGCGACTTTTCTTCGCGCAAATGGCCAACCATCAGCGCCCGTAGCCGATGGGCCGATTTGGGCAAGGTTTGACGCTGCGAAGTCGATTGAAAAATAACCTGGGTGCGTACTTGCAGCTCCGGCGGCAATGCCTGCAAGCCAAGGTCTTGCAGGACCACCAGCCGCTGTGCCAGTTTCAAGGAACGCTGGGCCTCTGGGTCGGTCTGGATGTCACGGTACAAATCGGTGCCGGTCAGCACCACCGCCAAACCCGCCCCGCCATGCTGTTGCGCCCAAGCCAGCACCGAGGGTGCCGAGCGGCGGGCATGCAGCGCCAGCATGCAGTCGTCGTGCACTGCCAGTGGGCCATCAGGCCAGTGGCTCAAGATACGGGCGCTTAGCCGGCCAGCAGGGAGCGTGGCAGACTGCAGCAATTGTTGCCAACGCCGTGCGGTTTGCCAGTTGCCATTGTTGGCTGCGGCGAGTGCCGGGCTGATAATCACCACCGATCTATTTTTTGAGTGCGCCTCGCATGCAACTGACATCACAATCCTTGGCATCAAAATGGCTTGTAGCCCAAGCGGCACGTATGTCGAGCGCTATTGTTTTGGCAGAACTTCTGTGCGCCAGCCGGGCCCGCACGCTGGCGCTGGCCGATGCTTACGCTGCGGCTTTGGGTGATGGTTTGGTCGTGCCCTACAACGCGCAACTGAACCCGCCCCTGTGGGAGCTGGGCCATATCGGCTGGTTTCAAGAGTTCTGGCTGGCCCGAAACCCGCAGCGCGCGCTGGGTCACCGGGCAGAGCCGAAAGGCCCGCGCCTCGCTTCCCTGCTGCCCCGCTGGCGGTTGCCCTCGCCGGATCTGGCCGCCACCAAACGCTATCTGAGTGACACCCTGGCAAGCACCCTGGCCTTGTTGGCCAACAGCCCGCCAGATGATGCCGCGCTGTATTTCTTCCGGTTGGCACTGTTTCACGAGGACATGCACAGCGAGGCGGCGGTCTACATGGCGCAGGCCTTGGGGTTGGCGCTGCCA
>JFJP01012398.1_pt1 | contig 10846 bp, 8 predicted proteins | sample 431651 | NCBI WGS metagenome assembly JFJP01 (sample SAMN02602958, study PRJNA72255) | Microbial mat metagenome, whole genome shotgun sequencing project. | biome: fresh water; feature: sink hole; material: water; isolation source: purple microbial (photo- and chemosynthetic) mats found in...
AGAGCAGAAAGCCCATCGGTGTCGCGATCTGTCAGGAACAGGGAACAGCCCAACGGGTCGAGGTGAAGCGCGAGTTCGCGTCCAAGCCCATGCGCCGCGCCTGTGATCAAAATCGCTTTGCCGCGCAGGTTCAAACCCTGTTTCCTCTGACAGAATCTGCGACGGATTGATCGAGGGTAAATCTCGGCTCCCAGTCCATCTCACGTTTTATTTTTTCATGCGAACACGGTTTGTCAATATTCATTTGCGAGGGGCGGCGGATGCCAGGGTTAAGATTGAGCGCATCAAGCAGGGCTACAACACCGTCAGCAAGTTTCAACCCGAAGGTCGAAAGACGAAGGACGCGCGTCTTTTTTTCAAGGTGTTTGACAATGGCTTGTGTAAATTCGATCATGCTTGCGTTGTGCGCTGAAACGATATATCGCTCGCCGCTCCGACCTTTGGTGATCGCAAGCGTCACCGCGCGCGCCACGTCGCGCACATCCACAAAGGCGTTGACGTAGTTCATCATCGGCAAAATGGGAAATTTTCGAATGGCGTTGATGGCTGACTCAACACGCTCTGATCCAGGTCCGAGGATTACGCTTGGGTTGAGCATGATGACGCGCATATCGTTTTTCATTTCGCCCAATTCAATTTCGCTCAAACGTTTTGTATATCCGTAAATGTCATATTTCTTTTTGTATTCGAGATCAGGCAAAAAGGTTTCGTCTGTCAACTGCGGCGGACGAAACTCAACGGACGAGATGGAACTGATAAAAATAAAGTTTTTGCAGCCCGCTTCGCGCGCGGCTTGCGCGAGGTTGCGCGTGCCGATCACATTGGCGTCAAAAACTTTTTGGGCGTCGGCTTTCACAAATGAAACCATTGCCGCGTTGTGAATAACCACGTCCACGCCGGCGAGATGTTCTGCAAAAGAGTCGGGTTGGGTTAACTCGCCGCGCACCCATTGCACGCGATCCAAATTTTCAAGGTTCAAAAATGTTTTACGCTGTGTGCGGATCAAAACCCGCAATTCTCCCTGCGGATCAAAATCATGAATCGCCTGCACAATGTATTGCCCAAGGAAGCCAAAGCCGCCGGTGATAAAGTATGTGGTCATGGAGTCTCACTTGTTGGCGTTGATTCCACCATTGTCGGATCAACTGTGGCGGTTGGGGTGACTGACGTTTCGGGGGCAAAGGTGCAGATATTCCGCACCACCACAATATCGGCGGCGATGTTGGGATCACTGTCAAATTCAGAGGCTTCGATTTCGGATGCAATTTTCAACGCTTCGGGACAATAATTAACTTTGGGCGGTTTGCTCAACGCGGCAAGTTCAGAGGCGTAAATATCATAATAATAGATCGTGCTGGCGGAGAGCGGAAGTCCCTTCACTTCGGCGGGGACATCGTTCAACCCGCAGTCGCCGCGCGCCGGGCAGGATTCTTCGGCGGTACATCCACGCACGGCGCACCTCAGCGCAAGGATGCCCGTTTCATAGTTGCGGTTCTTGTGGTACAGCACGCCCAGTTCGCCATATAGAACGGGGTTGTCAGGTTGAAATTCAATTGTCTTTTGCACGTTGCGAATGGCAATGAAGAACTGTCCCATTTGCGAGTAGGTTTTTGCAATGGACAGGTACGGAACAGGGTCATACACTTTTAACTGTTCATTGATGCGCGCCGTTTGCGCGAAATATTCAAGCGATTTTTCATAAAGTTCGGTTTGAACTGTTTCATTGGGACTGTCAAACGCAAGGCGGCGATAGTTGGCGCCTGCGCGCAAATATAAGAATGTCAGGTTGGGGGTGATGGCAATGGCGCGGTCGTAGGATTCAATGGCGAGCGTATATTCGCCCAACGACTCAAGCACATAGGCATGAACGCGGTGGACATCCATCAGCGATGAGTCGCGGTCCAAAGCCTGTTGAATATATTGTTCAGCCTGCGTCCACTTTTGTTCATCCACCAGAATTTCAGCGTAAAAAGCCAGCGCCAGCGTATTGGTATTATCCAATTGCAGGGCGCGCACGGCTTCGTTTTCTGCTTTGGAGAGCAGTTTTTGAATTTCGCGATCATCCGTAACCAGGGTTGTATTTGCGTTCCAATCCAGGGTGAAGGCGTAAATGGAGTGGGTAAAACTGTCATCAGGCGCAAGTTCAACCGCTTTGCTTGCAGATTCAAGAGCCTCTTGCAAACGCGCTTTTATCGTCTCGTCTTTTACGAGCATGGCAGATGAATAAGTTTGAATACGCGCCAGTTGTGCCAGTAATTGCCCGTTGGTAGGATCGCCTTTTACGGCTTCGCGATAGGCGGTGATGGCGTCTTCCAATTTGCCGGCTGTGAATTGCGCGTCACCTTCAAGGGCGTAGGATACAGCAAAACGCGTGGGCGTTGGGGTGGGCTGAAAAAGCGGCTTGATGCTTCCGGTTTGCACAGAGCGGATCAGCCAAACGCCCCCAAGAATCAGCGTAACCCAGAAGAATAAACGGTAGACATTGATTTCATTGCGTCGGCGAAATAATCCGCGCTTTTGATAGATGTTCATGGGGCGGCGGGGGTGGAGGATGCTTCGGCGGCGGGAATTTCTGTCGGAGCAGGATCAGTTTCGAGCGGGGTGGGCTCCGGCTCGGGGGTCGCATCCAAATTTTGCTGGCAGCGGTCAATGATCGCGTTGGAATTTTCCACGGCAAGTTCATCGGCTGGGATGCGTTCCAGAATGGTGCGGGCAACTTGCAGGGCTTTGCCGCATTGATTCAGGCGCGAAAGAGCCAGCCCGTATGTGGCGTAATATTCTGCGGTGCGCGAGTCGTTGGGCGCAAGGACAATGGCTTCGATCTGATCGCCATCTTCTGTCACGCCGCCGTTGACCACGTAGTCAAGTTCAGTAATAGCCTCAGTCCAATAGGAGTTGCGGTAGTACATGACGCCGAGGTTGCCGTGCAGGCTGGCGCTGGCGGGGTTGTCTGTGACTGCCGATTCGGCGTACTGCATGGCTTTTGCGTATTCACCGATGGTGGCGTAGGTGCGCGAGATGAAGAGATCGGGGGTGGGGTCTTCGGGGTTGAGCGCGTTGGCGCGGGTAAATTCTTCAACGGCTTTGTCGTAAATGCCCAGCGTGCGGTAGTTGCGTCCGAGAGATAGGTGCAGGTCTGAAATGTTGGTGTTGACTGCAATTGCGGCTTCGTATTCGCGGATGGCTTCTTCGTAGTTACCGGTGGCTTCAAAAACATAACCGCGCGCGCGATGTGTTTCCAGCGCGTCTGGCGCGAGCGCAATGGCAATTTTCGATTCATCTATGGCTTTTTCAATTGCGCCTACAATTCCGGTGCCGCTGTAAAAAGCATCAACCAGAATTTCTGAGTAGTAGGCGTGGGCTAACGCGTTGTTGGGATCCAATTCCAGCGCGCGTTTAATGCTGCTTTCGGCTTCGAGGGATTCGCCTTGAAAATCCAGCGCCCAGGCTTTGACAGCATGTGCGTTTGAGTTGTCGTTGTTGAGCAATATGGCTGATTCCGCGCTGGTTTGCGCTTCTTTGTACTGTCCCGCAAAGACTTGCGTACGCGCCAGCGCGATATACACGGCGGGGTTTTCAGGAGCCGATGCAATGGCTTGCTTATAGGATTCTATAGCCGGAATGAGTTTGCCCTGTTTGAAATATTCCTCGGCTTCGGTAACAAATGATTCGGGAGAGCGGGTTGCCGTGGGTGTGGGAACACCCAATTGGGGCTGGTTGGGGATGATGAATCGGTTGACGTAAATTCCGCCCAGCACAAGCAATGACAGCAGGGTGATACGAAACCAGTTGGGTCTCGTCCGACGGCGATTCATACTCCATTTACTTCCTTTTAGATACATGCAATCATATTACCATTTTTAACAAATCACAGTCAAGTTGAACTCTTATTTGCTTTTAAGCGAGTTTTTTTATCATCTCAAAAAGTCGGATGTCTGGATGCGCGCCAGATCAAATCCATTTTGATGTATCATCAACAGAGTTGATCTGAAGAACGGCTGTTACGCGCTCATCCCGCGTAAGTTATGGAAACAACCGGGCGCATGAGGTATTTATGAAGCAAAAACAAAATTTTATTATTTTGGCAATCCTTGGATTCGCCTTCCTGCTATGCTGGATTGTTGTTCTCACACTGGTTATCAAAACCTGGCGCGGATCAAAAGAAGAAAGCAGTGATCCCGTGGTGGTTGATGTGACCTTGTGCGATGAGAACGCCAGCGATCTGTGCGTCGTTTCATTTGGCGCGAACAGCATTAACCGAATGGTGATCAATTTTCAACTGCCCAGCGCGGGTTACACTCCGTTTTATGTCAAGGCAAACAACAGGGGCACAATCGGCGTGTACTCGTGTGAAACAAATGAATTGACCCTGATCAACGCGCATTGCACAGGCATCCGCACGCCGCTTGGGGAGACCATTGACATTGAAGTCTACACCACCGACGGGGATAAACTGATTGCGCGCGGGACATTTTTGGTTTCAGCCATTGCGCTCTCAACACCCATCAGCCTGCCTGCGGATACCGCCATCCCCATAGATACTCCGGTTGAAGAAACGCCGCCAACTCCGACTCCGATTGAAGAGGTGGAAATCACAGCAACGCCGGAATTGACCTCACCCACTCCGTAATGTTTATTAACCGATGTTACCGCTTGCGCAGAAATAACTCCGAAGGGGTGGAATGTCTTTTTGGGAGTGGCTAAAAGAATGGGCTATACCTGCCTTGCGGGCGGTGCCAGAAAAAAAAACCTCACCACAGAGATCACGGAGTTCACAGAGATTTTTAGAGGTTTTTCTCAGTGCTCTCTGTGTACTCTGTGGTTAAATATTTTTCGGCTTGTCCGAGTTGGGAATTGCCTGTCAGGCAACAAGCCAGCCTTTTTGTTGTACAATCTCAAACATGCCCTTGGTATGGATTTCACTTTCATTTATTACAGGAATCGTCATAGCCAGCCTGCGCTCCCTGCCAGCCAATATCTGGCTCGGCATGGGGCTGTTGATGATATTCCTTTTTATTCTATTTCGCCTGCCTGAAATTTCAAAAATCCCGGCGTTTCAGGAAATTGCGGCTTCTCATTATTTCTTTTTCATCCTGCCCGCTTTTTTCTTTTTGGGCGGGTACTGGTATCAATTTCGCCAGCCAAAGATTGACGCCTTCCATGTCGCTTTTTACAATGACCGCAGTTATGAAATTCTGGTCACAGGCACACTGATTGATGCGCCAGATTATCGCGATACCTATACCAACCTGCAACTCAAAGTGGATGCCGTGGACTCGGGCAGCGGCGATATGCCCGCGCAGGGACTTGTCCTTGTACGGGTTCCCGCGCTTGGGATATATGAATATGGTCAACGGGTGCGCGTGCGCGGCAGTTTGAAAACCCCGCCCGAAAACGAGGATTTTTCCTATCGTGACTATCTTGCGCGCGAAAATATTCACTCCACCATGTCCATGGCTGATGTGACAATTCTTCCGGGCAACGGCGGAAACCCTTTCTTTGTACAGGTTTACAAACTAAAAACAAAATTACTTGAAAATACATATCTGCTGTATCATGACCCCGAAGCATCCCTGCTGGCAGGCATATTGCTCGGCGTAGATACAGGACTGACCCGCAAATTACAAGATGCCTTCAAGAACACAGGCACAGCGCACATCATCGCCATCTCAGGTTTTAATATTGCCATCATCGCTGGAATTTTCTTTTCCATCTTCAAAAATATGTTTGGCGAAAGACTTGGCGCAGCGGTTGCCATCGTTGGCATTATTTTTTACACCCTGCTTGTTGGCGCAGATGCCGCCGTAGTACGCGCCGCATTTATGGGAAGCCTGTCACTGCTGGCGCGTCAACTGGGCAGACGCAACAATGGAATGAATGCGCTCGCGGCAGTTGCGTTCATTATGGCAATCATCAACCCGCTTGTTCTATGGGATATTGGTTTTCAACTTTCATTTTTTGCCACACTCGGACTTATCCTTTACGCTGAACCATTCTCAAACTTTACCAGCAACCTGATTGCTAAAATTTCAAAACACGATGCCAGCATGTTTGCAAAAATAATCAACGATAACGTCGTCCTGACTTTTGCCGCGCAACTCACAACCATTCCGATCATGGCTTATCAATTCAAACGTATCTCGCTCATTTCGTTCGTCGCAAACCCGTTTATCCTGCCTGTACAGCCCGCAGTGATGATCATGGGCGGGCTGGCAGTTTTCACCAGCCTGATCATCTTTCCGCTGGGGCAATTCATGGCTTGGTTCGCGTGGCCATTTTCCGCGTACACCATTCGGATAGTGGAGTTATTTGATCGCGTGCCGCACGCTTCCATTTACCTTGGAGACTCGCCCTTTTGGATCATATTTGCCGTTTACGCCGCGCTCTTTTCCGTGACCTTTGGCTGGGATGGCATAAAAAGATGGATCAACTCCCTGAAATCTTCACTGCGAGCCGTCGCGCTAACGACAATATTTATGGTTCTGTTCGCCTGCACCATTATGACGTGGCGCGCAGCCGCAAACACAGGAGATGGTAAATTACACATAACCTTTCTTGAAGTTGGTTCAGCCGATGCGGTTTTGATCCAAACACCTGAAGGCCGCAACCTGCTGATCAACGGCGGTGAAAGCGCCTCGGAACTTTCGGATGAACTTGGCAGGCGGCTCCCATTTTTTTCACGCAAACTGGATTGGCTGATTGTCGCGTCTACGCAGGAAAATCAACTGGCGGCGCTTCCGCGTGTGTTGGAAAGGTATCCGCCGGATAATGTTTTATGGAGCGGCAATGTGCAAGCCTCATTTCCAGCCCAGACTTTGGATAAATTTTTTACGGCGCGTCAAATCCCGGTCAGCCGCGCAGAGGTGGGGCAAAGGCTTGGGCTGGGCGATCAGGCCTGGGTCGAGGTTCAGGCTGCGGGCACGCGCGGCAGCGTGCTTCTCATCCAATATAAAAATTTCCGCGCGCTGCTTCCCATCGGACTCAGCGAAGGGATGCTCGAAGAATTGGAATATGGCAATGTAATCAATAAAGTGGATGTGCTGCTGCTGGCCGATTCGGGGTATGCGCCATCCAACCCGCCGGACTTGATCGAAAATGTAAACCCCGAATTGACCGTGCTGAGCGTTGCCGCTGGCGACCCAAACGGTTTGCCCGCGCAAGATGTGCTGGATTCTTTGGATGGCTATTCCGTTCTGCGAACAGATCGCAGCGGCTGGATCACGGTCATCACCGACGGGGAAACCATGCGCGTGGAAACAGAACGCGGGCAATAATGGGATATAAAAAATTGACAGTCGTTTTGTAAAGCGACTGTCAACAAAATTCTTTGCGGGGAAATTCATCAACATTCTCTAACCAAACTATCATCTGCCCATAAGGAAGGTTCTTTAGAATAAAAACATCTTACAAATAACTTATCGCATGTTTTACCCGAGGAGACTTTAGCCATGCCCAACTTATATAAATCCGTTCCTGTCCGTTCCTCCGAGATCACGCCAAAGCAGGTGTATCTTTCGCGGCGTGATTTTATGAAAGCCGCAACCGTTACCGCCAGCGCGGCGCTTTTGGCGGCTTGCGCCCCTTCAACGGCAAATGAAGTTCAGAATGTCAAACCAGTTCCAACATCCAATGCAACCGATGAACTGGGAGATAAAGTCAACACCTATTCTGACATCACCAATTACAACAACTATTATGAATTCACCACAGACAAGCAAGGCGTGGCAGGGCTTGTGCAAGATTTCAAGGTTGCCCCGTGGACCGTTGAAGTGGGCGGGCTGGTCAACAATCCCAAAACGTATGGCATCGAAGACCTGTTGAAGTTACTGCCGCAGGAAGAACGCATTTATCGTTTACGCTGCGTTGAAGCATGGAGCATGGTCATTCCATGGGAAGGCTTTACGCTGGCGAGTTTGCTTAATTTAGCCGAGCCCACTTCCGATGCGAAATATGTGCGTTTTGAAACTGTCTTCCGCCCCGAAGAAATGCCCGGACAAAAAAGCCCATACTATCCCTGGCCCTATCAGGAAGGACTGCGCCTCGATGAAGCCATGAATGACCTGACCTTCCTTGCCACAGGTCTGTACGGCGAACCCAACGTGCCACAAAACGGCGCGCCGATCCGCCTGGTGGTGCCGTGGAAATATGGATTCAAATCGATCAAATCCATTGTAAAGATCGAACTCGTCGCCGAGGAACCGGACACATTATGGAAGAGCATCGCATCGAATGAATATGGCTTTTATGCCAACGTCAACCCCGCAGTAGATCATCCGCGCTGGTCACAATCCACCGAGCGCCGCATTGGAGAAATCAGCCGCAGAGCCAGCCTGCCATTCAACGGCTACGGCGAGCAGGTCGCCGCGCTGTATGACGGCATGGATTTGAGCGTGAATTATTAAGCTTTTTGCTCTTTCGTGGCCAAGAGAGCGTTTCTTAAGTCCAAGTTTGTACGAGAAAAGAGCATTAACCACAGAGAGCACAGAGATTTTTAATAGTTTTTTCTCAGTGATCTTCGTGATCTCAGTGGTAAAAAGCCTTTAAGAAACACACTCCAAGCCCCGAAAGAGCAAAAACCAACTTCATGAAAAAAACCGCCTACACCCCATTACAAATTGCCATTCACCTGTACGCATGGTCAGCGCTGATCTTATTAATCTTTGACGCAGCCACGGGAAACCTTTCTCCCAACCCCATTCAAGACCTCGAACAGCGTACGGGACGCCACGCCATCACATTGCTTGTGCTATCGCTATTTTGCTCGCCGCTCAACACCCTCTTCAAATGGAGCGAGCCGCTCAAACACCGCCGCACATTGGGGCTGTATGCCTTCATGTATGCAACCATCCACGCCATCATTTTCGCCGACCTGGATTATGGTTTCGCCTGGAGCCGCTTGATGCAGGAGATCGTTCAGAAGCCGCGTCTTGTGGTTGGAATCATCGCATTTATTTTTCTAATTCCGCTCGCGATCACTTCGTTTGATATTTGGAAAAAACGCCTCGGCAAAAATTGGAAGCGTTTGCATCAGGCTGTTTATTTTATTGCGCCACTGGTCGTGCTTCATTATCTCTGGAGCAAAAAAGGCGACATCCTTTCGCTGCAAGGCGAAATTCTCAAGCCGCTGATCTACGGGATCATCGTTGCGATTTTTCTCATCATGCGGATTCCCCCAATTCGAAAAGCGCTCGCCGCCTTCTCCACCCGAATGTTGGCTCTGCTCCCCGGAAAGAATCAACATCCCTAAACGGGTACGCCTTGTCAAAAGATTTAACCACAGAGCGATCACCGAGAAAAAACTCTTAGCGACTGTTTAATAAGCCCGCTTTTTGACCACAAAGACACGAAGTCACCAAGACACAAAGTTTTTCCCTTCGAGTCTTGGTGACTTCGTGGTTAAAAAATTTAGAATATACCTCGCAACAACAGCAACAACCCAACAACCGCCAGCGGAATACCCACAATCGCGCCAACAATCGTCAGGCTGACAACGACGCCGACGAGAATGAAGACAATACCCAGCGTCATCGCCACGAATCGTCCCGTTAATTCCACAATCACTGCCAGCAGTTTCCAGATTGCCGCAAAAGGCCATAAATACCAGGGGATATGATGTTTCGTTTCAGTAGTCATTTGAACCTCCGTATTTATTTACGCAGGTTGCGGGGAAAAGATGCGCTCATCGCAAGGCAGGCAAAAACCGTAACTACTCAGGGATTGTTTAATAATCCCGCTTTTTGACCACAAAGGCACGAAACCCAAAGACTCGAAGGAAAAAAATTTTGTGTCTTTGTGTCTTCGTGGTGAAGTTATTAAACAGTCTCTAAAGTTTTTTTTCGATATAGCAAAAGTCCAGTTTGCAAGAAAATCTTGATTGAAATTTTGTTTTGATTTGTAAAAGAAACCTTTAGGGTCTTGCCCTGAGTAGTTACGAAAAAACGGCATGATTTATTTTGCTTTATAATCCCACCCATGAAAATGAAATTCAAATTTAATAAATACTGGCTGATCCCGCTTGCGCTCGCGCTTGCCGTCAGCGTTTACTTTATCCCACCGGTACACAGCCGCCTCGCCTGGCGCGTGGACGAACTTCGCACAAAGGTCATTTACTATTTCAACCCGCCCTCCGAAGCCGTCTTTCAACCGAGCGGAGAAACCGCACTGACCGTTGAAACCGCAGTTATGACCGCGCGCGCCGAATTCCTGCTGACGCTCACTCCACAAATAACTCCGACTTTGACTCCCACACCCGGACCGACGCTTGCCCCAACGGTCACATCCACGCCCCTGCCGGGTTCGGTCGTCCTGCCGGGCGTGGTCTACGTCGATCAGCACGAACGCTGGAACTATTGCGGCCCCGCCAACCTGACCATGGCGCTCAACTTCTGGGGTTGGACCGGCAACCGCGACGATATTGCGCGGGTTGTAAAACCGGGCAACGGCAACACGCGCGATAATTTCATCGAACAGGGCAAAGCCGATAAAAATGTGATGCCCTACGAAATGGTGGACTTTGTCAACGAGAATACGGAATATCGCGCCCTCGTGCGCAACGGCGGCGATGAAAATCTTGTCAAACGCCTGCTGGCCGCCGGCTTCCCCGTGCTAGTGGAGAAAGGCTACTACGAACGCGACGCGAATGGAAAGATTAGCTGGCTCGGACATTATCTCTTCACCACCGGCTACGACGATGCGCGCGGCGGCTTCATTGTGCAGGATGCCTACGTGAAACCCGGCAAAGACCTGCTCAGCAAGTACACCGACTATCTGGACGGATGGCGCACCTTTAATTATCTTTTCATGGTCGTCTACCCCGCCGACCGCGAGAACGAAGTGCTCAACCTGC
>JFJP01040665.1_pt1 | contig 10846 bp, 12 predicted proteins | sample 431651 | NCBI WGS metagenome assembly JFJP01 (sample SAMN02602958, study PRJNA72255) | Microbial mat metagenome, whole genome shotgun sequencing project. | biome: fresh water; feature: sink hole; material: water; isolation source: purple microbial (photo- and chemosynthetic) mats found in...
CGTTACTTGCCCAATCTCCATCAAGCAAATGATAATACAACCATTGTGAAGGATTTTTCCAATACGAGTTGGCAATATTACAAACCAGAGAAGCAGTGTACATTCTGCAATGGTTATGCATATATCCCTTAAGATACAATTGATTGATGGCATTATCGATGCCCTGAATATCTGTGGATGCATTTAAAACATCCAACGGAATTCCATCATTTGATACCGGATTTTGTTTTTGCTTGATATCTTGATTTAAATCCTTGTGTTGTGCTACTCTTTGAAAATAATCGCGCCAGCATAATTCCTTCACAAATGATTCGATATTTTGTATCTGATATCCCTTTTTCAACATACTATGAAGCACCTGTTTGGTGCTAATAACGCCTCGCGAAATATAGGGCGACAAATAACTGACCGCACCATTAATATAGTTTCGGGTTTTCCCGTATTCAATTGGATCAACCTGATCTATTTTTTGAACGATTGTTTCATAATCCGTTGTGAAAGTCACATTCATATTACCGCTTGCTTATTTTATTCATCGATATGGTTTTTTGCAAACTGCTTTTAAAACGGGTAATGTCGGGATTTCGTTTTTGAGCATGTTTTTGACTAACTCCGCTATTCACTCTCTTTCTCCACAATTTAAAACTACTACGTTCTAATTCTTTACGCATAAGTGCTATAACATCGCCTTCGGATAAATTAAATTGCATTTTAATAGCTTCAAAAGGTGTTCTATCCTCCCATGCCATTTCAATGATCCTATCAATATCTTGTTGCTCCATTGATTAGCTTTTTAACGACGAAAATCCTCCATCAACATGTAAAATCTGGCCAGTAATCCATCCTCCCTTTTCTGAAATCAAAAATTCAGCCATGTCAGCCATGTCTTTTGCATTCCCAATCCTTTTTAAGGGGTGTCGCAAGGCATTCGCTTCTCTCTTTTCCTCGCTGTTTAAAAGCGTTAAAGCAAGTGGTGTATCTGTTAATGAGGGGGCAATACAATTCACCCGAATTGAGGGAGCAAGTTCTGCGGCCAATGCCTTTGTTAATCCTTCGATAGCACCTTTTGAGGCGGAAACCTGCGAATGAAAGGCCAGACCAGTCTGAACAGCAACCGTCGAAAAAAGAAGAATGGATGCAAGTCCCGATTTTTTTAATCGTGGCAAAACAGCCTGTATAGTTTTAATTGCTCCAATAACCTGCAATTGATAATCTGCAGCAAAATCAGCTGGTTTTATTCGTGCAAAAGGTCTCAGATTAATGCTACCCGGACAATATATTAGTCCTGAAATGGTTTCGGGCAGAAAATCGAGATTTAACTCTTCATCCATTACATTTAAATAATAGTAATGAAGGTTCTCATTTTCTGACGTTAATTTATTTTTGCAATAAGTAGCAAAAACCTGATTGCCAGCCTTGCTTAACTGCAATGCTAGTTGATGTCCGATTCCTGATGATGCACCAATTATGATATAGTTTGACATTACTTTGAAATGAGTGTGTTATAAAAAATAACTAAATTAAGTAACATAAATAAAATGGCAGGTAAAGTTACAAAAAAACTGTCTTTTACTTTTAGCCTGACCATAACCCCTAAGAACATTAGCAAAGTAAGTCCTCCGGAAGAAATTAATAAAATGGGTTCCAGCATTAAACCAACCAGCAAACCAAGTGCACCGCTTAATTCCAAAACGGCTGTAAGTAATCCTAATTTTTCAAGTCCAAACCTCTTGAATTCGGTTTTCATGTGTGGCGAAATAAAATAGCTTATGCCATAAACCAGAAACGAAATGCTTGAAATCAAAATTAGGATTACTATTAAGCGCATGATGAGTTATTTTAAAAATTCATACGCTATGAAAACACATAATGCCAACAAAAATAAAGAAGGAAGACGTTTATGCCATGGATTCTTTACTTTAAAATGAAAATACTGTGCTGACAACATGAGAAAAGCCATAAGAAGTGATGGAATAAGCACAAGTGACGGATACCAAATTCCCACAACGAGCAGGGTTGCCAAAACTATTTTGGTTGAACCAACCATTGTTCGAACTAAATCGCTTAGTTTATATTGTTTGAATTCTTTGACAATGTTATCGAAGCGAAAAACCCATACAATTACAATCGAAATTGCAACAATGATTTGAGCAATAATGCTCAGTGTGCTAACATTATCCATGATTTATTTATTAAGAAATGAAGAATACATCCACACTAACTTTTCTTGTAATCTGATATAATCACTCATCAAAGCATTTGTACCTTCATCTCCGGCGTCTGCCGACAGGACAAGTAAGTCACGTTGAAGAATAATAATTATTTGAAACGAAGCCAGAATATCTCCAACTGCAACCAGACCATCGCTTATTTGAGCACTTTCATTAATCTTTGATGTCTTGCGGTAGTCAGCAAAATTGTGGAATGGAGTGTATCCCAAAGTTAGTATTCTTTCGGCCACTTCATCAATTTTTATAAATAAGTCATTGTACAGTTCTTCGAACTTTAGGTGAAGTTCAAAAAACTTTTCACCTTTAATATTCCAATGATATCCTCTGGTATTCTGATAGAAGATTGAATAGTTCGAAAGTAGATCATTCAGTTTTTCAGCTAAAAGCTTGGCTTTTTCGTTGTCGATTCCAATTGCATTTAATTTTTCCATTTGTTATAATTTTTAAATTGTTTAAATTATTTGTAAATAAAAACCGCAAACTTGAATCTCCCGATAATAAATTAGATTGAATTACTTGCATTAAGCAAAAATCTATTTTCAACATAAAGCGGAATATCAAATTCTGAAGCTTTAAATTATAAACAACAATTTTAACTTTAAGTTCATTAAAAACTACACATTTTTTTTGGGAAAATCGTCTTTTCAATACTAAGTTTAAGCATTCTGAGGCCTTAATTTTTCCATCTTTCTAATTTCGGAATTCCACGCGTAAATATCCAGGCAATGAATTTTGACATTCCTTGTTCTTTCATTTTCTCAATACAAAAGGTTTGCATTTTTTGGGGTGTGTCAATTTCGGGGCTTGTGAACTGTCCATTCTGATAACAATAAGAACAAAATTTATTATTCTTTGAATCATCTAATTCAGTTCCACCATTTTTAGGGTCTCTGCTCATAGGCATACCGCAACTTTGACAATTTTTAATTTTTTCCATTGATTTTTTCCTTTAGTTTTTTGTCCCTAATTCTATTTTGTTTAAAACTTCACGTAATACCTTTTTATGCAATTTGTCTTTGTAATTTTCAATAAATTCAATTACGGCTTGCTTCTCAACTTTCGCTAATTCTCTCAATGCCCAAGATAATGCTTTAATAATCATATCTTCGTGGTCACTTACTACAAGCTTGCAAATCTCTAAGGTTTGAGTAGCATCACCAGTTCCACCACGGGCTTTTTGATTAAGCGATACAGTTGCTACAATAGCAATTCTGCGTATCCAAAAATCCTTTGAATCCAAATAAGATTTTACCTTTTCAAACGTAATGTTTTGGTTTCGCCATGAATTTCCAACAATTAAAACTCCAAAATAGTCAACAGATAACCAATTATCAAGATTTATTTCCAATTTATCAATGTCGTTTTCATTTAATTTCGATGCAATACATTTGTCATTTCCAATGTACTCAAAAGCAAGTTGCTGACATTCAAATATCGAAGTCCGATTTAACTCTTTTGCTAATTCAATTTTATCATGTAGGGAATAATGCTTGGTTTGGTTTTTCAGTTCTTTCAATACAATTTTTAAATTCGGAACCGATACTCCAAGCACTTTCATTTTAGTTGGATAAGAAATCTTAGCATAATCAATTCTTTTAGTCTCAATCAAATCCTCCAGTGATTTTATTATGTCTTCAATTAATTTTTTCATAAAGGCGAGTGTTTAATATATTGACAAGATTTACAAAACTGCTCCTAAAGAGGGTTTTACTTCAGTTTCAATACCATGATGAAGTCTTCATCGTTTTCATCAATAATTTCAAATCCAAGTTTTTTGTAAAGACTGACAGCATAGTTTACTTTCTGTACACTCAAGGATGTTTGTTCATATCCTCTTTTTTGCAAACAATCAATCATTTGGTTCATTAAATTGGTTCCAATACCTAGATTGCGATATTCTTTAAACAATGAAATTGCAAATTCTGGCGTTTTGCTATCTACATAACCGAAACCTTTATTTTCTCCTGAAATAATTCTTACCCAAACAGCTCCAATTATTTTTTCATTTAAGTCTGCAACCAGACAATAGTCATCGTTTAAGGTTCCAAATTTATCAATATATGCATAAACTCTAGGAATTTTTATTACATCTCTTGGGATGATATTATTTTCATCGGGTTGATATACTGCCTCATACAACATATCTTCAAGATTGCCAATCTCATTTTCTTTAATTTCTCGTATCTTTATTTCATTCATACTATGATTCCTGTTTAAACTTTGTCAATTACTTTACACTTTTAGCACATCTAAAACCTACAGCAAAATCAACCCAACTTGCCGACAATCCATTTCTATAATAATTTTGTACACACATTCCTCCGGAATGCCAACTTCCGCCTCGAACCACTTTAAACCTTCCTCTGTCAGGTCCTTTGGGATTCAAATTTGGAGAAACACTATAATAATCGCTTCCATAATTGTCGGTAACCCACTCCCAAACATTTCCTGCCATGTCATACAAACCAAAATTATTAGGTCGGAATGTGCCTACTTTGATAAGTCCTTTGTACATTTTACCATAGTTCACCTGAGTTGAGTCTATTTGGTCGCCATGTGGGTAGTTTTTGTCAACAAGTCCACCTCTTGCCGCGTATTCCCATTCAGCCTCGGTTGGCAAACGTTTATTTGCCCATTTTGCAAATTTTTCAGCATCCAAAAACGAAACACCTACAACCGGATAATCAGGAAAATCTATACCACACCTAAATTCTTTTATGCCCCAAAATATTGGAAGACCATTATTTGTTGCTTTACAGAATTCATAATATTCTCTATTGGTTACTTCATATTTATCCATGTAGAAAGAATCAACTGAGACCTTGTGTTCAGGCTGCCAATCAGAGGGATTTTTCGAATTCTTTCCCATATTAAATTCTCCTTTTGGAATCAATACCATAATTTCTTTGGTGCTAGTTTGACCAAAAATATTGATTGAAAATAAAGTTAAAAGAATAATTAATGTTGTTTTCATAAAATAATATTTTTAGAGTCTAAATGTATTGTGGCAGTGTTAGTAAAATGGTTGCTAACAACTGGTTTTATTTGTAAGTATTAGAATTATCCTAAATTTCCACCAATTCGACTATACATATTTGTTGGTTTCCATTTTAAATCTTTTCCAAATATCATTCTGCTTGCCTTTGTAGTTTCAACAAACCCTTTTTCTTTTAGAAACTCAAGTCCTACAGTATTCTCAATAGGAAGCACTGCATAGTCAACAGTCGAATATTTATATTTCATCAATTCTAAACCTGCTTTTTCTGTCATTGAAAATATTAATCCATCTTTCAAATTTGGCAAGTAGTATCCAAGAATTGTCTCATTTTCAACATACAATTTTGAATCAACTAAATAATCTTTCAAAAGTATTTCTCTATTTTCTCCCGAAACTACTTTGTCTAATTGATAGATTTCAGTGCGATATTTCTCGTCAAATGGAATCACATTGATTGAAAATGAACAGTTTACCCACTGTTTTTCTCTTTTAAGAAAAATGTAGTCAGTTACGCTTCTAAATCCAGCTTTTAAATAAATTGGTTTTCCGAGTTGAGTGGCAATAAGCGAACATGTATCAATAGAATCTTCTTTTGCTTTTTTCAACAGTTCGTTTACAATTTGCGAGCCAATTCCTTTGTTTCTGTGGTTACTATCTACAATTATATGAGCTAACCAACAGGTATTTCCAAAAATTATTAATGTTCCTATTCCAAGTATTTTATTATCAATCGTTGCTTTAATCGGTTTGCAAAAAGTAGATTTGATATAAAACCTTATATCGGGTATTATGTCTCCCCAATCTATTGGCTGCAAGTTACCAATTTCTGAAAAGTCCTTAATTGTTACAGGTTCTAAAGTCATTACATATCCATTAATAAGTGATAAACTACTAAACTTCCTCCGTCTCACTTTCAACATCCGGAAGTTCCAGTAGTCTCACCGCTTTAATTGCGTTTCCTGCAATGCCTTTGATTGACGAATGCATATCAATTGTATTTACAGTCACCTTTTCTATTTGCTTTTCACGTTTTTTCCAAATGCTTTGCATCGCACGTTTTTCGCTTTCAAGGTCAGCTTTCATTTGTGTAAAACCTTCAACAATAGCTTCAACCTGTAAACGGAAGGTGTTTCCGGTCAGATAATCATAGAGCATGTGCATTTTATCTCCTTTATTCTCCTGTGAACTTATTGCCAGATTAATTTGAATAATCGAATCTCTTAAAACAGTACAGAGTCCCTTGAATTCCTCATAATTACAAATCCAGATGCCATCCTTTAATCCCATTCTGTCCATATCCGAAGGCATTACTTCGGTAACTAGTACGCCAATATTTGCCCCTTTTTCACGAATATCAGCTTTGAATTTTTCTATCCAACTTGCTTGAAAATCTTTCGTGCGTTTGCTTTCGTAATAAATAGTACCGCAGTTTTGATGTGTACGTGTATTGACTATCTGAATACAGTCGCCCCCACGAGCTCCTTTTTTTATTTCTTCTATTGAATCCAGTGGAAATTTCCCGGCCAACCATTCTTCAATAGCCAGTTCCTGTATTTCTCCTTGCAACTGCATAGAACCCTGCTCCTGCTTGCGCTTCATTTCTTCCGTAAGTTTCCGTTGATCTTCAAGCTGCTTCTGAAGTTCTTTAAAACGTAACTCGTTTTTATCCTCTTCCTGTTTTCTAATTTTTTCTTTTTCGGCTATCAATGTTTCATTCAGATTTTTCTGAGCTTCGGCTTCCGCTATCTCTTTTAGTTCTGACTTTTCGCGTTTCAGCCTTTCAACTTCAATCCGTGCCAAACCAAGTTCTTTAACCTGCTCCGATTTCTCGTTCAGTTCTTTTTGCAAGGCGTTAAATTGCTCTGCTTGTTCTTCTTGAAATTTGAGCTTTAGTTTTTCCTCAATACCTTTGCGGTCTTCTTTCAGTTGCTTATCTAATCGTTCCTGAAATAGCTCATTCTCTTGTTTCTTCTTTTGCTCAAACTGCTCTTTGGCTTTATTCAAACCCTCAAACTCTGCATCAAATTTCTTTTTTTCTTCGGCTAACTGATGCTGATATTTCTGTTGAATCTCATCTTCCAACTGATGTGCCAGAATATCCTGTACATCAATAGAAGTGCCACAGTTTGGACATTTTATTTGGGTGTTGTTTTTCATATATGTTATATTTTTTTCTTTTGAAATCTGATGACTACAGTCTAATTTGACATAGTTAGTCCTTTGCTGAAAAAAGTTTAGAATAAGTTATCAGAAATAACTCAATACCTCTCATAACGGATATCCATCTCATTTCTTACTCAAATTCTCGATGTTGTGTTGTTGGGAAACAGTGGTCTTGAGCTTGCGAAAAATTGCCGCTCGGCTCTGCCAAGAATCCTTATTTTTGTATTCTTTCCCCAAAGCAATCGGAATTTGTATTGCAATATTACTGTAACCACAAAAATACAGATTTAATTGAAAATAAGAAAATTATAAGTACGGAACCCAATTTCAATAACTATCAGCAAAGAATATAGGTGGATGCTGTCTCAAAAGAAAGTTGAGCACAAATTACTCAAAAAACCGAAAATTTTAGCAAATCATATATTATTGTTATTCAACATAATATAGAATATTGTAATTGTTAGATTTGTGAAAATTTGCGTAATTTGCGTTCAAAGAAACACTTTTATTACAGCCTTCACGTGCTGCGCTCACTAATTGTACATTTTGTCAATTTCATGTCCGTTTGAACAGGAGAATGGCTGTATTACATGCAAAAGCGGCAAAGGAAAAAATTTTTGAAATTGAAATGATTTTTTAATTTTGAATTCAAATAATTATTTGCAGATGATTAGTTTCTTAATTTTGTTATTGGCTTTTAAAAAATAGCTTCCGTTGGCTAAACCAGCAAGATTAATTTTGGAAGTTTTATCTTTTGCTGTTTTGTTTAATACCAATTTTCCAGTCATGTCAAACAAGCCTAAATCTGTAAAAGCTTGTAATCCTTCAATGTTAATTTCGGTAGAAGCCGGATTTGGAAATACCTTAAATGAGTTGGAAACTGTTGGATGTATCGATGTTTTTACTCGCTTGGTTTTAAAATCAGCAAAATGTGCTTTCATGGCAGTCAATATGGATGCATACGAAGATTTTGTTACCATGTTTTGAGTTTCGAGCGGATCATTTACATAGTCGTACAATTCTTCGGCCAACACGGTGTTAAAATCAGAAATTTTATTTGTCCATTTCACCCAAACTGTATAACGGTATTTTTCGGTACGGATTGAATAACCCATATTTCCGTTGCGTGGATATTGGCTAACGGCATAATCCTTAATTTCAGCCTTAGGATTTGTTAATGTGAGCTTCAGACTTTTGCCATCTAAATTTGCAGGAATTGGAATATTTACTAAATCACACAATGTAGGGAAAATATCCAAAAATTCAACCGGTGAATTTACTACTACTGGAGTATTGACCGATGGATCTACAATAATAAGCGGTGTACGTGTTGCCTGTTCAAAATTAGTGTGTTTATTCCACAGGCCATGGTCGCCCAAGTGCCAACCATGATCACCCCAAAGCACAATAACTGTATTTGAAGTCAGCCCTTTGCTATCTAATTTATCGAGTATTTTTCCCAATTGTGCATCCATATAACTCACACAGGCATAATAGCCATGGATTAACTCTTTTGCTTTCGAATCGGGCAATATAGTATTGTCAATATCCGTAAAGGTGTAAAGCCCCGGAATATCTGTATATGACTGAAGTTCACTTGAAGCATGATACCCCAAATCTGTGCTGTTAAGTGCTTTTTTGCGGTATTGCGCCAATGGCATAAGATCGCGATTGTATAAATCCCAGTATTTTTTTGGTGCCACAAATGGCAGGTGTGGACGTTTGAATCCTACAGCTAAGAAAAACGGAGTAGTAGTGTTTTGTTTATTCAAAAAATCTACTGCTCCTTTTGCGATTGAACCGTCGCTATAAGCTTCATCATTAATATCATAACATTCGGTACTCGGCTTTAAAGTAGGGTTTGCACGTGCTTCGGGTGAGCGATAATAAGAATTAACAATTGCTCCGGTTGAATTGTCCATAAAATTATTTTCCTTCAAATATGGAATCGACCAGGATAACACATCCATACTTTTATCTACAGATCGAGGGTCGAATATCTTTCCTATTCCAATTGTTTCAAATCCGTTGGCAACTAAGTATTGAGGCAATGTTAATATATCAGGATTCATATCACGAATTAGCGTTTCCAAATCCCATACTTTGGTGTAATCAGGACATTTGCCGGTTAGTAAACTTGCACGAGTTGGACCCGAAACTGCTTGTTGACAATAACTGTGTGTATAAATAGCGCCTCGCGAAGCTAAGCGGTCAATATTTGGGGTCTTAGCTAAGGGATCGCCATAACAACCAAGCAAAGGCTTCAAATCGTCAACAGCAATAAAAAGAATATTCTTTTTAGGAGCAGCTTGAGCTGAGTCAAGTACTGTAGCAAAAAATGGGCTAAGCAAGATGATACTAGAAAGAATTTTTTGTGATTTCATTAGAGATTATTACTGTAAATACAAAAATACAGATTTAATTGAAAATAAGAAAATTATAAGAACGGATTGTAGTCCTGATAACTATCGGGCATAATATACGTGAGGGTGGGAATAGAAAAACCCGACTCACGTGCGATGCTCAATATTTGTACATTTAGTCAATAACATATTCGGTTGGACAGGACACAAAAATAAGGAGAATAATTATTATAATAGTGCTTTTGTGCAAACTTATTTTATATTAGGTAGTTGAAAGTTTTTTTGATTGCTTTCAACAGTTGTTCTAATTGTTGGTTTGTATGCGCTGCAGAGATTTAACTTGCTTCGAATGCCGAAGGGGAAATGTAGATATTTTGTTTTAATAATTCCGCTGTTAGTGCATGAAGACAACATGTTCAAAATTTAACTTTCAAGTTTAATTTCATTGTTGAGATTTACAAAACTGCGTCATCAAGAAAAAAAATAACATATTAGACTTAGACTATACTTATATTTTTCTAATATTAAACCATATAGAAAATAAAAGGTCTTAGCTATAAAGATTAATAATTCAAATTGAGAATTATTTTTTTATAAATTACAAAAATAATTAGATGCATGTTTCTAGACCATTTTTTTGAAAATTCTGTTTTGAATTTCCCTAATGCCATAGCATTAGAACAGGATGATTTAAAATACACATATACTGAAGTAAACAGACTGGCGAATAAATTCAGTCATTTTCTGATAAATTCAGCCATCTCTATTGATGACAAAGTAGTAATATTAATGCCGCGGTCCGCTCAGGTACCTATATTTATGTTGGCAGTTTTAAAAGCTGGTGCAGCATATATTCCACTCGACCCTGAAATTCCAGCTGAAAGGGTAAGATTCATAATGCAAGATTCTGGTGCAAAATTACTTATTACTTCCAATGAAATACTTGATCGGCTTGGCTCTACACTAGATGATCTATCCATCTTTAATGTTGATACAGATGCTGATAAACTGAATCAACTTCCTGACAATACTCCAACTGTTACCCAACGTTCTGCCTCTGATTTGTGTTACATTATTTATACTTCAGGAAC
>JFJP01020140.1_pt1 | contig 10845 bp, 6 predicted proteins | sample 431651 | NCBI WGS metagenome assembly JFJP01 (sample SAMN02602958, study PRJNA72255) | Microbial mat metagenome, whole genome shotgun sequencing project. | biome: fresh water; feature: sink hole; material: water; isolation source: purple microbial (photo- and chemosynthetic) mats found in...
GCAGCTCGTTGGTCTCCTGCCGCTCGGCGCGGGACTCCAGGTAGTCGGTCCAATTGCCGCTGTAGCTCTCGAGCTGCGCGTGGGACAGCTCCACGATGCGCGTGGCGGCCTCGTCCAGGAACCAGCGGTCATGGCTCACCATGAGCACGGTGCCGGGGAACCGCTGCAGCCACCCCTCGAGCCACTCGATGGTCCCCTCGTCCAGGTGGTTGGTCGGTTCGTCGAGCATGAGCAGTTCGGGCTCGTCGATCAGGGCGCGCAGCAGCTGCACCCGCTTCTGTTCGCCGCCCGAGAGCTGGTCCCCCAGGATCCAGTTGGGATCGATGCCGAGCTGCCCCGTCAGGGTGCGGAACTGCGAATGGAGCCCGCGCAGGTGGTGCTTCTCGATCTCCTCGTCCAGCTCCGAGATGAGGTGGAACAGGGCGTCCAGGTCCTCGTCGGGTCCGGGGTTCGAGAGGCGCGTCATGGCCTCCTCGTAGCGGATCAGCAGGGCACCTCTCTCGCCGGACTGCCCGAAGGCGTATTCGGCCACCGTGCCCCCCACCGGCAGGTCGGGCTCCTGGGGCAGGTAGTGCACGCGCAGGTTGCGCCGGAGCACCACGTCCCCGCGGAAGTCCTGCTCGATCCCTGCGATGATGCGCAGCAGGGTGCTCTTGCCCGAGCCGTTGGCCCCCAGCAGCGCCGTGCGCTCCCCCTGCTCCAGCGAGAGGGTGATCTTCTCGAAGATGATGCGGTCGCCGATGGTGCGCGTGAGGTCGCGGAGGGAGAGGAGAACTTCAGCCATTTTCGCAAATGTAGAAGAACAGGCTCCCCCTCCCTCGACCGGCAGGTCGCCCCTATTTCCGGCGGCTCGGCCTTTGGCGGCGTTCGCTCACCATCGCACAGGCGCTCTCCATGCAGAGGGACATCCCCTCGGGATTGGCTTCGAACTGCACGGTGTCCTCAGCCAGGTTACCGCGCGCAGCCGCCTGGGCGAAGGTCTCGGGGCTGGCCCCCAGGAAGACGAACTCCCAACCGTACTGCTCCCGCTGGTGTTCCACCCTCTGCTTGACGTCGAGCGTCGTGTAGTGCTGGGAGGCGTTCTCCTCCCCGTCGGTGAGCACCGCCACCACCACCTTGCCGGGGCGATGCTCTTCCGGCATTCCGGCGAACTCAGCGCCCAGTTGGTCGATGGTGGAGCCGACGGCGTCATCGAGGGCCGTGTTGCCGTCCGGCACGAAGCTCCGCCAGTCCAGCGGTGCCATCTCCTTGACGGGGATGTTGTGGCAGGTGCGCACCACCTCTCCGTTGAAGAGGACCAGCGTGAAGCGGGCCTCCCCCTCCAGGGCCCCCTGCGCCTGCAGGAAGCTGTTGAATCCCGAGATGGCCTGCTCGCGGATCGCGCCCATGGAGCCGGAGCGGTCGAGCACGAAGGCGATGTGGGTCAGGTTGGCGTTGGGCATGGCGAACTCCTGTCTGCGAGGTGCGGGCTGTGCCGGTGTTTCCGGTCTAGGCCACCCACCAAAGATCGCACAATGTTCGCGACAATTACGGTCGTGCTTGGATGAGCAGTAGTCGGACTCAGGGCACCCGCTCGCCGGCAGCGATCAGCAGAAGCTGCTGGCGGAGCTCTAGCTCGGCCCGTGCCTGCTCCCGTCGGAGCTGCGCTTCGAGGGCCTGCTTCTGCAGGGTGCGCAGCTCCAGGGAGCCGATGGCCCCCAGCCGGAAGTTCTCCAGGGCAAGCGCGAGGGCCTGGCGGGAGACCTCGGCGGAGCTCGACTCCAGTGCCCAGGCCGTGGCAGCCTCGTCGCAGCCGGACCAGGCCTCCGCGAACTCCTGCTGCAAACGGTGACGACTCTCCGCGGCTTCGCGGCGCGCCAGCTCGCTGGCTTGACGGGCCATCACCCGCTCGGCATCGCGGCTCCCCCCGGCAAAGAGCGGCAGGGTGAGTTGCGCGCCGTAGAGCATGCCCTGGTGGTGGTCGGCCTCGACCCCGGCGGCTTCCGGTTCGAAGCGGTTCAGCACCACGTAGTCGCCGAAGAGCGAGAGCGAAGGAAGCAGCGAACCGTTGGCGATGGCTTGCTCGCGCAGGGCCAGGCGCAGGGCCAGGTCGGCTTGGCGCAGTTCCGTGGAGTTGCGCTCCAGTCGGTTCCAGAGCTCCGCGCGAGGGGGGAGTGGCGCGATCTCGGAGTCGGTGCCGGCAGCATTGTCGCCTTGGGAAACGGTCGCACCGTCCAGATCAAGCTGGATCGGGCTCTCCGCTTCGCGAGCCATCGCCCCGTTCAGGCGTCGGAGCGCCGCCTGCAAGGCAAACTCCTGCCGTGCCAGCGCGACGCTGTCCTCCTGCAGGTCCAACCGGGACTGCAGCTCCGTCAGGGGGGTGCTCGCGCCGACCCTCAGGTTGTTGGCGGCGATCTGCGCCCGCTCTTCGGAGAACCGCAGGGCCTCGCGCCGCAAGGCCGTCAGTCGCATCTCGCGCGTGGCGGTCAGGTAGGCTTGCGTCACCTCCGCCTGGATGCTCCGATGGATCCTCTCGAGCTCCACCGCCGCCAGCGTGTCGCGCAGCTCCGCCGCCTGCAACGCCCCCAGCCCCGTGAAGCCGCTGAAGAGCTTCCACTCCACCCCCAGGCTGCTCCGCAGGATGCCGTTGTATTCGTTGCGCGAGGCGGCGTTGAGCCAGCTGTCGCCTCCGAGGTTCGGTCCCGGGCGGGAGTAGCTCGACCCGAGGTCGGCACTGGGGAGCATGCCCGCGCGCGCCTGGCGGGTGCGCTGGGCGGAGCTCTCGACCGAACTGCGGGCGCGCACCGCCGCGATCCCCTGTTCCTGGGCGATGGCGACCGCCTGGGGCAGTGTGAGAGGTTCGGCCGGCTGCGCGTTTCCGCCCATTGCGCCGCAGAGAAGGAGGGTCCAGAACACGCGTCTCATCGCACCTCCTCCAATGGCGTCGGAGTTTCGCCGTCCTTGTGCGCCAGCACCAGGTACATCGCCGGCACCACGAAGAGGCTCAGAACCAGCGATACGATCAGTCCCCCGATCACCGCGATCCCCATGGGCGAGCGGCTCTCGGAGCCCGCTCCCAGGGCCATCGCAATGGGCAGGAACCCGAAGATGGTGGCTAGGGTGGTCATCAGGATCGGACGCAGGCGCGCCTCGGCGGCCTCGGCGATCGCGGCGCCCAAGGGGCGTCCGGCCCGCAGGCGCTGGTTGGCGAACTCCACGATCAGGATCCCGTTCTTGGTGACCAACCCCACCAGCATCACCAGCCCGATCTGGCTGAACAGGTTCAGCGTCAGCCCGAAGAGCCAGAGGCTGGCCAAGGCACCCGACAGCGCCAGCGGTACGGTCAGCATGATCACCAGGGGGTTGCGGAAGCTCTCGAACTGCGCCGCCAGGATCAGGTAGACAATCAGGAGGGCCAGCAGGAAGACCATCGCCAGGCTGCCCGACGACTCCGCAAAGTCACGAGAGGTTCCCACGAGTTCGGTCTTGTAGTTGGGGCCCAGCTCCTCGCGCACGATGCGCCGCAGCTCGTCGATCCCCTGGTTCAGGGCCACCCCCGGAGCGAGCCCCGCCGAAACCGTCGCCGCGGAGTAGCGGTTGTAGCGGTAGAGCTGAGGTGGTACGGCCCGCTCCTTGAGGGTCACCAGCTGGTTTAGGCTGAGCAGTTTTCCCTCTCGGTTCATCAGGTGGAGCCCCTGCAGCGCCTGGGGCGAAGAGCGGTCTTCCTGGCGGAACTCCCCCAGGATCTGGTACTGCTTGCCCTCCCGCAGGAAGTAGCCGTAGCGCATACCGCTGAAGGCCAGTTGCAGGGCCTGGGCCACCTCCGCAGGGGAGATTCCCAGGTCGCGCAGCCGGTTGCGGTCCATCTCCACATCCAGCTGGGGCTTGGTGAACTTCAGGTCCGCATCCGCCATGGTCAGCAGGGGGCTGGCCTGTACCTTCTCCATCAGGCGCGGCAGGTTCTGCTGCAGCGAATCCAGCAGGGGAGCCTGGATCACCAGTTGCACGGGCTGTCCTCCGCGATTGCCCACGCGGATCGTCTGGTCCTGGGTCACCGAGAGGCGCACCGCATCGACCTTCGCCAGGGCGGCGCCGAGTTCCTTGGCGATCTGCTGCTGGCTCCGCTGGCGCTGGTCGGGAGGGCAGAGCATGATCCGCACCGAGCCGCTGTTGACGATTCCGGTGTGGCCTGGAGCGGTCAGGGCCAGGATCGTGGTCGCCTCGGGAACGGCCTCGTGCACGATGGCGGCGATCTGCTTGATCCTGTCGTCCATGAAGGTGGCCGTGGCCCCCTCGTGTCCGCTCACGCTGACGCTCAGGAAGGAGCGGTCCTCCAGGGGGGCCAGTTCGCTGGGGAGCGCGCGGTAACAGAGGACCGCGATGGTCAGGGTCGCCGCGAGGATCGGCAAGGCCAGGAGGGGGCGGGCCAGCATTCGGCTCAGGAGGCGCGAGTAGAGTGAGGTCAGTCCGACGAAGAGGGGCTCGGTGGCGCGGTAGAGTCGGTTGTGGTGGTCGTGAGGCTTCAGTAGGCGACTGCTCAGCATCCCGCCGAGGGTCAGGGCCACGAAGCCCGAGATCAGCACGGAGCCGCCGATCACCACGGCGAACTCGCGGAACAGTCGCCCGGTGAACCCCTGCAGGAAGAGCAGCGGCGTGAAGACCGCGGCCAGCACGATCGTCGTCGAGACCACCGCACCGAAGATCTCGCTCACCCCCTTCACGGCGGCCTCGCGGGGCGCCATCCCCGCCTCCACCTTGGCGAAGACGTTCTCCAGCACCACGATCGCGTCGTCCACCACGATGCCGATGGCCAGCACGACTCCCAGCAACGTGAGCACATTGATGGAGAATCCCATCGCCCAGATCACCGAGAAGACTCCGATGAGCGAAATGGGGATAGTGAGCACCGGGATCAGCGTGGTGCGCCAGTCCCGCAGGAACAGGAAGATCACCCCCACCACCAGCAGGAAGGCGATCAGGATGGTCTCCTCCACCTCCTTGAGGGCCGAGCGCACGAAGCGGGTGTTGTCGAAGGCGGTCTCCAGTTGCAGGTCCTTGGGCAGGTCGGCCAGGATCGATTGGGAGCGACGCATCACCTCGTCGGCGATCTCCACCTGGTTGGCGCCGGGTTGGGCGATCACCGCCAACCCCACGTTCGGGATGCCGTTGCGCCGCAGGAGGGTCCGCTCGTTCTCGGCACCCAGCTCCACGTCGGCCACATCACCCAACCGCAGGACGCGCCCCTCCCGGGACCGCAGGACGACCCGCCGAAAATCCTCCTCGCTCCTCAGTTCGGACTGGGCCCGCAGGCTGAGCGAGACGGTCTGTCCCTCGAACTGGCCGGCCGGGAGCTCCGCGTCCTCCTGCGCCAGAGCGGTCTGCACCTCCCGCAGCGAGAGTCCGGTCGCGGCGAGCTTCAGGGGGTCGATGCGGATTCGCATGGCGTAGCGGCGTTCACCCCAGACGCGCACCTCGGCAACCCCGGCGATGGTCTGCATGCGCTCGGCGATCCGCGTGCCCATCTCCGAGAGGCTCAGCAGGCTGCGCGCATCGCTGGCCAGGGTCAGCACCAGGATCGGAGAGGAGTTGGCATCGGCCTTGGCCACGGTGGGCGGATCGGCGTCGATCGGCAGGGAGCGCTGGGCGCGGGCCACCCGGTCGCGCACGTCGTTGGCGGCCTGCTCCAGGTCGGCGCCCAGCTGGAACTCCACCGTGATGGAGGAGCGCCCGTCGCCGCTCTGGGAGACGATGCTGCGCACCCCGTCGATGCCGTTGAGCGAACTCTCCAGGGGTTCGGTGATCTGGTTCTCGACCACCTCGGCGTTGGCGCCGCGATAGGTGGTGGTGACGCCGATCGTCGGCGGGTCGATGGCCGGGTATTCGCGCACCCCCAACTGGACCAGCCCGAGCAGGCCGAAGAGCAGGATGAAGGCCGACAGCACCCAGGTGAGGACGGGCCGGCGGATGCTGGTGGCGGCGAGGCTCACGGCCAGGCCCGCAAGGTGGAGAGTTGGATCGCGCTTCCCGGTCTCACGGGGGCCGCTCCGGTGCAGAGCACGGTGTCGCCTGGGTTCAGGCCCGAGAGGATCTCCACGCGATCGGTCTCGCGAACGCCCAGCACCACCTTCACCCGCTCAGCCTTGCCGCCACGATAAAGGAAGAGGGTGCTCCCTGTCGCGCTGCCACCCACCGCTTCCGAGGGGGCCGTCAGCGCCTCGCGCTCCGGCAGGAGTAAATCGAACTCCACCGCCTGTCCGGGCACCAGCGCCTCGCCCTTTCCGAGGATTGTCGCGCGCACCATCAGCGTACGGGTCGCGGGGTCCAGCATGCCGTCGCGCGCCTGGATCTTGGCTTCCGTCGTCGATCCGTTGCCGTCCTTCACCGCCAGTCGCATCCCGGGAGTCGCATGGCGCGCAAACTTCTCGGGCAGGGAGAACTCCAGCCGCATGGGAAGCCGCTGCACCAGGGTCGTGACGGTCGTTCCGGTCGTGAGTACCTGGCCCAGGCTGATCGCGCGCAAGCCCACGACCCCGTGGAAGGGGGCGCGCAGGGTGGTCTTGGCCAGCTGGGCGACCAGGAGCTGAGTCGGCCTCGGCGGAGCGGAGTTCAGCGCGGGCGGCTTCCCACTCCTGCTGGCTGATCGCTTGGGCGGTGTACTGCTCCTGACGCCTTTGCCAGGACGCTTGCGCGAGCTGCAGCTTGGCTGTGGCCTTTTGCAAGGAGGCGCGCAGCTCGTCGTCGGCCAGCCGGACCAGGGGGGTCCCGGCCTCGACGGCCTGCCCCTCGCGGAAGAGGATCGCGGAGACGCGCCCGGAAGTCTCGCATTTCAGTTCGACCGACTCGGCTGGCAGCAGGGTGCCGAGGCCCTGGGCATTGGAGCGCAGCTGCTGGGGTCTGGCCACGATGGCTGCCAGGGTCACCGGGCGGTCTCCCCCTGCGCCGCTGCCGCCCTTGCCCGCCCCACCTGTTCCGGAGCCTCTCGGGTCGGAGCTCTCCGAACCGTTCCCCTTGCAGGCAAGGAGGAGCATCGCGCAGGCGACGAGGGCGAGCAGGGGGCGGTGGGAGACGAATCGTTGCGGTCGGGTCATGAGGACAAATATAGGGAGTGAGATGCGCGCAAAACAGCGACTCCACCACTCATTGGGCATGGTCGGGCAATCTGCCAACAGCAGGCGTGGATCGGCTTGGGGAAGTTGGCAAGCAACAGGCGGAGAGCAAAAAGGCGGAAAACAAAAGGCGGGATGCATCGCTGCATCCCGCCTTCCCCTCCGTCGGCCGTTGGCCGACTATTCGATGGATTGGCGGTTTGCGCCGCTCCGAAACCCAGGGCAACTGACTACGGACGTGCAGGACTCAAGCGACCAGTCCGAGTGCCAGGGCCAACATGAGGGCCATGCCAAACGAGATCATTGCGATCGGGATAATCATCGTGCACCTCCCCGGATTCCGTTCCGGCCAAGGGTCTGTTGCAACATTCCCACTCCCTGGAGTGAGGTTGTGGGTGCCGACAAGGCGGCAGACAGCAAGACGAAGGCTCTGGGGTCGATCTGGACGAAACCGCGTGCTTCCATGGTGCTCTCCTCGGTTCTGCTTTCCAATTCCATCGTAGCCACCTCAGACCTCCTCGCCTTGGGCGGGCAAAGAGCCCTTCCCCATCTGGGAGAAGCGGCGGGTGAGTGGGTAGATCTGGGTGTTGACCTGGAAGACCTGTTCGATCCCCGGGTTGCGCGCTACAGTTTCGAGTACCTGACGTTGGAACTCCTGGATCAGCTGCTTGATCTCCGCAAACCCTTGTGCACTTGTTCCAATCGTCATGCAGGAGACGTCGCGCTCGTCCTTTTTCCAGCGGTCCAGGGCCTCTTCGGCCAGACGCATGGTGCTCTTCTGGAACTGGCGGATGGCGAGGCTCTTCACCTCGCTGGCGGCCTTGATGTTGAGGTCGCGCTGCTCGTAGCGCCCGTCTTCAGTCTCGAGGAGGATGCCCAGCTCCACCATGGTCTGCACGGCGTGGCGCGCTTGCCGTGCGCTGATGGCGGGGTTGAGTTGGCGTCCCAGGTAGGCGAAGTCGTCGCCGAAGTCCAGGTGGGCTGCCAGCTCGCGGACGGGGGCGATGTACCACTCGCCGTAGAAGTCGAACTCGCGACGGCTCAGTTCCCCCACGGCGGGCTCGAAGCCGGCCAGGAGGATGCGGTCCCAGAGTTCCTGCTTGAGGTCGCCGCGCTTGCTGCGGGCGAAGGCCACCAGCAGTCCGAAGTACTCGGCATCTGCCCCCTGAAGCCCCATCGCCTGTGCGACCCGCTCTACCGTCTTGACGGAGAGTTCGCGCTCGCCGGAGAGGAGTTGGGAGAGGAAGCTCCGGGACTGGAAGCCCGCTTCGGTCGAGAAGCTGGAGGCGTTGAAGAGGGGATCGCCCGCGCGGCGCCACGCCATCCACGCCTTCAGGAAGGCGCGGTAGTCGGAGAAACTCCGCAGGTGGGGGGCGTTCTTGGCGGTCATGGTTCCAAAAGTAGTTCGCGAAGTTCTGGAATCAAAGGAAAAATTGTGAACAGATATGGCTAAATTAATGAAATAACAAGCAATGTGATGCGTATCACACTAAAAAAGCTAATAACAATGGTGAACACTGTCCGGGCTTGGCAAAAAGAACACCGAGTCAAGGGGCGAACATGCAGGGAGTTTTTCCATCCAAAAGCATCAGGTATCCGTGGTGTTCCCACGAAAGGTCGACCTGCATCGGACTTAGCGCATCGAACCACGGACAATCCATTCCTGAGCGCATTTTTCCGCTAAATGTGTTAGAATCGACGGGCTGACACCCTGCCCGAGGAACTGCAATGGCTCTGCCCTTTATCCAACGACCCCTGACGGCCGCGCTGTTGCTGCTTTTCGTCGCCACCACCCCAGCGGCTTGGGCGACAGGCGCTGGCGGGGCAAGGGGTTGGGGGTGGAATGCCCTGCCCATCGTCGGACGCTCCGCCGAAACCGGGTGGATCTTCGGGGGCTTGGGACTGCTCTATCCTCCCAAAGAGGACTCCACGGCGCGCGGGACCATCCTGCGGCTGGATGTGTACGGCTCGACCGAGGGGCAGGCCAAGGTGGCCTTCAAGCCCGACGCCTACCTGCAGGAGGGCAGCCTGCATGTCCAGTCCGAGACCTACTACGCCTACTGGCCCGCCCAGTACTTCGGGCAGGGGCCGGTCACCGGGAGCGATTCGGGCGTCTACGTCAGCAACGCCTTCCACAGCGAGAACAACGTGGAGTGGCAACTGCTGCCGGGGCTCTGGCTGGGGCCTTCCCTGACCGTGCGGTTCGACGGCATCGACTGGAAGGAGCAGGGGGATACGCTTTTCCCCGGGGTGCCTGGGGGCGACGGTGCCAACGAGGTCGGCCTCGGCGGGCGGCTCAGCTGGGACGCTCGCGACAATGCCAACGCTGCGTCCAGCGGCGTCTACGCTTCGCTCGAAGGGTTGGTCTTCCCCGAGTTCCTCGGGAGTTCGCTGGGGTACCGAGTGGGTCGCGGGGACCTGCGGGGCTACCTCCCCTTGCCCTGGAACTTTGTGGCGGCAGCCGCGCTCTTTGTGGAGCAGCAGGGGGGCGACGTCCCCTTCCACCGGCTCAGCACACCCGACGGGGGGAACCGCCTGCGCGGCTTCGTGAAGAACCGCTATCGCGACATGGCCCACGGCGTGGCCTCGGCGGAAATCCGGTCGCCCATGATCTGGCGCTTGGGTGGGACGCTCTTCGGGGAGGTGGGGCGGGTCGATCGCGACCTCTCCTCCCTGGCGTCGTCGGATCACCTGATGAAGGTGGTGGGAGTGGGCGGGCGCTTTGCGCTGCAGCCCGGCGAGCGCCTGAATATCCGGGTGGACCTGAGCCGTGTGGCAGTTCCCGACGGTCTCTCGACCCAGTTGACCCTGGACATCTGCGAGGCCTTCTGAACCGCTGAGGCGGACGGGGAGTAGATATGGCGATGCGGATCTTGATTGTCGAGGACACCCAGACCTTCGCCCGCGCGGTGGAGCGCCGCATCGAGCAGACACTGGGATATGCGACCGTGGTGCGAGGCAGTTGCGCCGACGCCAAGGCGTTGCTCGAGGGGGATGCGGCTTTCACCGTGGCGATCCTGGACCTGAACTTGCCCGATGCACCCGATGGCGAGGTGGTGGACCTGGTGCGAGGCTACGGCATTCCGGTCATCGTCTTCACCGGAAATGTGGACGACGGCTTGCGCGACGAGATCTGGCGCAAGGAGGTGGTGGACTATGTCAACAAGAGCTACGCCTCCCAACTGGACTACCTGATCGAGTTGCTTCGCAGGTTGGAAAAGAACCCCCAGATTCCGATCCTGGTGGTGGATGACTCCAAGTTCAGTCGCGCCCTGGCGTCACGCATGCTGAAGCAGCACCGCTTCCAGGTGCTGGAGGCCGAGAGCGGGGACCAGGCCCTGGAGATGGTGCGCAAGAACCCGCGGATTCGTCTGGTGCTCACCGACTTCGAGATGCCGGGGATGAATGGCTTCGACCTGGTGAGGGCGTTGCGGCAGGAGTACCCGCCGGATCGGTTGGCCCTCATCGGCCTGAGCGGCAAGGAGAACCGGACGACTGTCGGGTTCCTGAAGAACGGCGCCGACGACTACCTGCTCAAACCCTACCTGGCCGAGGAGTTCTACTCGCGGATCAACCGATTGCTCGCCACCCAGGAGAGCGTGCAGACCATTCGCGAGATGGGCTTGCGGGATTACCTGACCGGACTCTACAACCGGCGGCACTTCTTCGACGCGGGGAAAAGGCTGATGGAGGTGTTCCGCAATGCCCAGGTGAAGGGGCGCGTGGTGATGCTCGACGTGGACCACTTCAAGAAGGTGAA
>JFJP01012535.1_pt1 | contig 10844 bp, 6 predicted proteins | sample 431651 | NCBI WGS metagenome assembly JFJP01 (sample SAMN02602958, study PRJNA72255) | Microbial mat metagenome, whole genome shotgun sequencing project. | biome: fresh water; feature: sink hole; material: water; isolation source: purple microbial (photo- and chemosynthetic) mats found in...
TGGGAAGTCCAGATCATCGATGCCGAACTGGAAGGCTTGTCGTACGATGATATTTTTGCGCGCATCACGGCTTTTGAGCCGGACCTGATCGGGCTTACAGCCACAACGCCGTTCTTTCACAGCGTTGTTCAGATCAGTAAGGCCATTAAAGAGAAATTCTCTATCCCGATCGCCGTCGGAGGACCGCACGCGTCGCTGATGAAGGAGCGGGCGTTCATCGATCTTTTTGATTATCTGTTTGTCGGCGAGTCGGAGACGATCCTGCCGGAATTCTTCGCGCGATTCTCCTCCAAGAAAAGCCTCGATGGCCTGCCGGGCGTGATGTACCGTTCGCCGGACGGGAAGGTCTGTTTCCATGGCGAAGCGCCGCGCGTGCAGAATCTCGACGAGATCCCGTGGCCCGCGCGGCATTTGATCCCGGTGGATAAATATTTTATCGGCACGCTTCATGGCCTTCAGAATTACACGTCTTTCTTTATCAGCCGGGGCTGTCCGTTCGATTGTGTTTTTTGCGCGAACAAACTTTATGGCAAAACGGTGCGCCGCAGGTCGGTGGCCGAAGTATTGCGTGAACTGACGCATATTGTTAATGAACTTGAGATCAAACACATTTATTTCCTCGACGATACATTGACGCTCGACCGCAGCTATATGATGGCGTTGTGTGCGGGGATCAAAGAGAAGGGGCTCAAGTTTACATTTGAGGGCAGTACCCGCGCGAACCTGTGGGATGAAGAAATGGTCAGGCTTATGCAGGAGTGTGGGCTTATCCGCATCAGTTTCGGCCTTGAGACCGTTGACCTGCGCGTGCGCCAGATCATCAAAAAAACCGTCCCTGTCGAAAGTTATTTTGAAGCGAATCGCCTGAACAACCGGCTTAAGATCGAGACGATCAACTCTGTGATGCTTGGGCTTCCGGGTGATACGCCGGAAAGCATCAAAAGTACGGTTGATTTCTTATGTAAAGCCAAAGATATCCAGCATGCCACGTATGGCATTGCCATGCCGTATCCCGGGACGGAAATGTGGGATATGGCCCGCCGCAACGAGAACGGCCTCAAGCTGTTGACCGAAGATTTTTCCCAGTATCAGCGTTACGGGTACGCGGTCATGGAAGTCAATGGCATGACCCCCGAGGAACTTGTCGCGCTTCAAAAGCAGGGCCTCATGCGCATCTATTCCTGCTGGTGGCGCGTGTGGCCCATGATCAAACGTCATGGCCTTAAAGCGTTGTTATCGCCGGCATGGGATGCGATCAAATCGACTTTCTCGAATATATTTATGCCTTTAAAGATCCGTTGATGCACTCAATACCTGTATAAAGATCTGGAAGAACATTTAGTTTTCTTGGATTCTTCAATAAGCCATTGAGGAGAAGTGTATGCCCGACAAGCCTGCTTTCAAAGAATGGAAATGGATATCAGAAAGATACGGGCGTCTGTTCTTGCTGGTCGTCGTCCTTACGCTTGGAGCGTTCTATGGCGGGTGGCTCACACGCGGCACTGATACGAAGGTTGGCGTGGTCCTCGTCATATGGCTGATCGCATTCCTGGCTCTGCTCTTCGTGCAGCTGTGCCGCGCCGACAGCATCCTTTGCGGTGGCCGCGGGGACGATACGGATGCCGCTGAACGCAACCTGGCGAAAGACGCCATGGTGCAGTCGTATGAAAAACTAAGGACCATCCTGGATAAAACACCATTCGGTGTGGTGATTATCAACAAGAAACGGGAGATCCTCTGGGCCAATCACGCGACATGCCAGTTGGGGGGGATCGCAAATGTCCGCGATCTTGTGGGTCAGCAATGCGGAGAGTATTTTTGCCCGGTGCATCAGCAGGAATGTCCGATCCTTGATAAAGGTCAAACAGTCCATAGATCGCAAAAGATCCTGCGCGGCCATGATGGCCGCGAGATCCCGATCCTAAAGACGGTCACGGAGATCGAGATAGACGGGGAAATGGTTTTCCTTGAGACATTCGTTGACATTACCGAACGGAAGGAAGCAGAAGATTTTGCCGATTCGCATATTGGTATCATGATGCTCAAAGGCGGGCGTATTCTCGCACGGAGCAATCAGCGTCTGGCGGATATTCTGGGGTATGAAGGGCCGCAGGAAATGGTCGGGTTAAGCATGCGGGCATTGCATTTGAGCGAAGCGTGTTTTCAGGAATTCGGAACAGCGCATTATGAGAAACTGACACAAGGGGCCCAGTTCCAGGTCGAATATCAGCTCCGCCGCAAAGATGGAACACCGGTCTGGTGCAGTCTTTCGGGAAAAGCGATCGATCAGACGGACTTGAACAAGGGGGTCATCTGGGTCATTGATGACCTGCAAGAGCGTAAACGGGTTCAACAGGAATTGGAGGCCAGCCGGGAACAATTCATGCTGGCGGTCAAGGGAACCAATGACGGGATCTGGGATTGGGACCTGCGTACGGGGACCCTTTATCTTTCGTCGAAATGGAAAGAACAGCTTGGCTATGTGGAAGATGAAATGCCCAATGAATTCGCGACGTTTGAAAGCCGTATTCATCCTGATGACAAGCCCCGGTTCATCGACTATATCACGCGTTATCTTAAAGGGGAGTTTGATCTGTACAGCATCGAGTTCCGCATGCGGCACAAGAACGGTTCATATCGCTGGATCTTTGCGCGCGGGACTGCGGTGCGCGACGCAGCAGGGAAGGTTTTACGCATGGCCGGTTCGCATACGGACATCACGCAACGAAAACAGGCTGAGCAGGCGCTGATACTTGCGAAAGATCAGGCCGAGAAAGCAAGCAAGGCCAAAAGTCAGTTCTTGTCGAACATGAGCCATGAGATCCGTACGCCGATGAACGCGATATTGGGTTACAGTTCCTTGATCAGAAGGACACCTCTGAATGAAAAACAGAGCGAGTATTTAGGGATGATCGAGTCTGGCGGTAATCTGCTTTTAGGCGTTATTAACGACATCCTGGATATTTCCAAGTTCGAAATGGGCAAGATCAGCCTGGAGAACATTGATTTCGATCTGGAATATGTTTGCCGTGATGTTTTTAAATTGATCGAGCCCAGAATGATCGAACTGGGGCTTGAAGGGTCTGTTTTGATGGATAAGGACGTGCCCTTGTTCTTGAAAGGTGATCCGACCCGTATCAGGCAGGTGATCATCAATCTTTTCAATAATAGCGTCAAGTTCACCTCTAAAGGCTCTGTCCGCTTGGCTGTATCTGTGAACCACGGGGCTGTCACAAAAAGCGGTACGCAGATGATCCGTTTTGCGGTCAGGGATACGGGCATCGGCATCCCTGAAGATAAGCGCGAAACCATTTTCATGGCTTTCACCCAGGCTGATGAGAGTACGACGCGCAAATACGGCGGCACGGGTTTGGGGCTCACCATTTGCAAAACCATTGTCGAGTCCATGGGAGGCAATATCCAGGTTGAGTCACAGGAGGGTGTTGGCAGCGAGTTCATTTTCGAGATCCCGTTTGAAGTGTGCGCACATAAAGTGAGCGCTACAGCGCTCGCGGACCCGCTGCGACATGAGGAGATATTGCTCCGGCAAATGGGTCAGGACCTGGGCTGTCAGGGGATGAGGGTCCTTGTTGCGGAGGACAATACCGCCAACCACCTGCTGATCGCAGAGTATCTGAAGGAATTGGGTGTCAGCGCCCTGATCGTGAGCAATGGAGAGCAGGCGCTTGAGGCACTTCGCAAACGCGAGGCATTTGACCTTTGCCTGATGGATGTGCAGATGCCGATCATGGGAGGCTTGGAGGCAACCCGGATCATCCGGGCCGAGATCTCGAAAGATTTTCCTGTTCTTGCCTTATCGGCTGCGGTGATGAAAGAAGATATTGAGGATGGATATGCCTGCGGTGTGACGGAATATCTGCATAAGCCCGTTGAGCTTGGAAAATTGAAGGAAGCCCTGCTGAAATGGCGGCCAAAATAGAAGATTTACCAATCTTTTCGTGCGCGGCTTGACAGTATACCGACTGGTCGGTATACTTACATCATGGTCAAGAAGAGCAATTGCCGCAAAGAGATCCTGGATGCCGCGCAAATGGTCGTGATGGAGGCCGGGGCGGGGCATATGTCGCTGGATGTGGTCGCGAAGAAGGCCGGCGTCAGCAAGGGCGGCCTGATGTACCACTTTCCGACGAAAGAAGATCTCCTGAAAGCCATGCTGGTACGCATGATCGATGATTTCTATGTGCGCCGGGAAGATAAGAAAAAGCATATTTCCGGATCCGCCGGCCGTGATCTGAAAGCCGGTATCCTGGCTACGATGGAACGGGATCCGAAAATTGATCGCATGGGCCTGGCGATCCTGGCGGTAGCGGCGCATGATCCGCAGCTTCTCGAACCTTTGCGCGCGGCGCATGCCGGACATTTGAAAGAATTGCACAAGGCGGATATGCCTTTTGAACGCGCGGCGATGGTCTCTCTCGCTGCTGATGGTTTAATGCTCCAGGAACTGCTGGGGGTCTCTTCCTACAGCGCCGGGCAGAAGAACAGGCTCAAGGAAGAAATGCTCCGCATGATCGATGAAGGGGTGGCAGGGCGATGAAGAAGGTTATGTGTGTTCTTATAGCGGCGTTATGCGCCGGATGTGTGAGTACGCCGGCCCTTAAGGCGCCGAAGCTTGATGTCCCGGCGGGGTATACGGCCCTGCCGATACCTCAACAGACCGCATCATCCTCTGTTAAAGGGGGAGAAGCGCAGTCATTTGCTTTGGGTGCCGAGATCCCGGCGGCCTGGTGGACATTATTTAAATGCGAAGAACTTGATCGTGTGATCAAAATGGCACTGGAAGACAGCCCCGGTCTTGCGGCCGCCGAAGCCGCCTTGCGTGAGGCCCGGGAAAATTATAATGTCCGCTCCGGTGCGAAGAAATATCCCTCCGTTAATGGTGCGCTGGGCGCCAGCCGTCAGAAGAGCTCTCCCGCAGCCGCGGGTATCTCCGACGGAAAGGGAAGCGTCTTTGATCTTTATAACGCGTCCGTGAGTGTGTCCTATACATTTGATATTTTTGGTTCAACCCGCCGGGAGCTTGAATCTCTGGCGGCGCGCGTGGATTACGAGAAGTTCCAGTTGCAGGCAGTTTACCTGGCGCTTACGTCCAATATTGTGACCACGGTCATCAAGGAAGCTTCCTGGCGGGCGCAGATCAAGGCGACGCGCGAGATCCTCGATGCCCAAAAGAAACAGCTTGATATGTTGCAGCAGCAGTTATCGCTCGGCGGCATTTCGCGTAATGCCGTCCTTGCCCAGGAAACGCAGGTGGAACAGACCCGGGCTTTACTGCCGCCCATGGACCGGGAACTTGACCAGACGCGCCATCAGCTGAGCGTTCTTCTGGGAAGACTGCCCGGTGAAAGCGCTGATATCCCGGAATTTGATATTGAGAAATTGAGCTTGCCGACGGAGATCCCTGTCAGTTTGCCGTCATCTTTGGCGCGCCAGCGTCCGGATGTGCAGGCACTCGAAGCGCTTTTGCATGTCGCCAGCGCCCAGGTCGGGGTCGCGCATGCGGATCTTTATCCGCAGATCACACTTTCCGGAGCGTTTGGATCTATGGCCAATGATGCGGCGGATCTTTTTAAAATGGACCGCATGGCCTGGAATGTCGGCAGCGGATTGGTGCAGCCGATCTTCAATGGCGGCGCCCTGCGGGCCCGTCAGCGTGCGGCGGTGGCGGCCTATGATCAGGTCGCGGCGCAGTACCGTCAGACGGTGCTCATGGCCTTTCAGAATGTGGCGGATGTCTTGCGTGCGCTGGAAGCGGATGCGGCGATGCTCAAGGCCAGGTTTGATGCGCAAAAGGTGGCTGAGGAGTCTTTGGCTTTGACGCAGGGGCAGTTTGATGCGGGGGCTGTGAATTACATTATGCTCCTTGATGCCCAGCGTCAGTATCAACAGGTCAGGATCAGCCTTATTCAGGCACAGGCCGCAAGGTATGCGGATACAGCAGCATTGTTCCAGGCGCTGGGTGGCGGCTGGTGGAAAGGGGATGGTTCAAATGATTAAACGCATGATGATCATGCTTCTGGCCGTCGGGCTTCTGTTCGGCGGTATTTTCGGGTACAAGGCCTTTATGCGGGCCATGATGATGAAATACATGTTCGCCGGCGGGGTCCCTCCGGCGGTTGTTTCAGCTGTGAAGGCGGAATCTCTGCCCTGGCAGCCGCGCATCAGGGCGGTGGGCAGTATCCGGGCTGTACGCGGGGTCGATGTGACCACCGAGATCCCCGGCCTCGTCGAGAGCGTGCATTTCAAGTCCGGCGACCCTGTGAAGGCCGGAACGCTCCTGGTCAAGCTCAATACCGATACCGATCGCGCGCAGCTGCAGGCCCTGCAGGCCGGCGCCGAATTGTCGCGCATCATTTATGAACGCGACCAGAAACAGCTTCAGGTGCAGGCGGTGAGCCAGGCTGTTGTGGATGCGGATGCGGCGGAGTTAAAAAGCCGTCGGGCGCAACTTGCCCAGCAGAAGGCGCTGGTGGCCAAGAAATTCATCCGGGCCCCGTTTGCCGGGCAGCTCGGGATCAGCACGGTCACCCGCGGGCAGTATCTTAATCCGGGAGAAAAGATCGTGACGCTCCAGCTCCTGGATTCTGTTTATGTTGATTTCTTTTTGCCGCAGCAGGACCTGGCGCGCATCAGCGCCGGGCAAAGCGTGGATGTGACCACAGATACTTATCCGGGCCGTACGTTCAGCGGGAAGATCACGGCCATCAATCCCAGGGTTGATGCGGATTCGCGCAATATCCAGATCCAGGTCGCGGTTGATAATCCGAAGCATGAACTTTTGCCCGGCATGTTCGCCGCCGTGGAGGTCCTGGCGGGTAAACCCCAGGTTTATGTGACGGTGCCGCAGGCCGCCGTTACGTTCAATCCTTATGGCGAAACGGTTTTTGTGGTCCATGAGAAAGACAAAGATGCCGAGGGCAAGGTTGTCCTTGCGGCCAAGCAGGTTTTTGTGACCACCGGAGAAGCGCGGGGTGATCAGGTGAGCCTCGTGCAGGGTGTTAAAGAGGGCGATATGATCGTGACCAGCGGCCAGATGAAGCTCAAGAACGGCAGTGTGGTCATTATTAACAATGAAGTGCCGGTTTCCAATGAAGCGGCGCCGCAACCGGTTGATCAGTAAGGCACGGATATGAATTTTACCGACATTTTTATCAAACGCCCGGTCCTGTCGACGGTGCTGAGCCTTCTTATCCTTTTATTGGGACTGCGCAGCATCAATTTGCTGGGTGTCCGTGAATACCCCAGGACGGAAAATGCGGTCGTGACCGTCACGACGGTTTATACGGGCGCGGACCCTGCGCTGGTCGCCGGGTTCATTACGGCCCCCCTGGAGAATTCCATCGCCCAGGCCAACGGCATTGATTACATGAGTTCCTCCAGCATGCAGAGCGTCAGCATGATCAAGGCGAACCTGCGCCTGAATTACGATGCCAATAAGGCTGTCACCGAGATCAACACCAAGATCAATGCGGTCATCAATGAATTGCCGCAGGATGCCCAGCAGCCGTCGATCAACATCGAGGTAGGGCAGTCGGTCGATTCGATGTACATGGGTTTTTACAGTAAAGCCCTGCCGACGAACAAGATCTCGGATTATCTCATCCGCGTGGTGCAGCCCAAACTGCAGGCCATCGAGGGTGTGCAGACGGCCGAGATCCTGGGCAAGCGCCAGTTCGCCATGCGGGTATGGATGGACCCGGTCAAGATGGCGGCGCACGGGGTCAGCGCGCTTGAAGTGCGCCAGGCGCTGGAAGCCAATGATTTCATTTCTGCGGTCGGCCGCACCGAGGGGCAGATGGTGACCGTGAATCTGACAGCCTCCACCGGCTTGCACTCTGTAGAAGAATTTCGCGCGCTGGTCGTCAAGTCGGTCAAGGGCGCGATCGTGCGTCTGGGCGATGTGGCGCAGGTCACGCTGGGCGCCGAGAATTATGACGTGTCGGTGGCATTCGACGGCGAGAGTGCCGTGTTTGTGGGCATCAAGGTCGCGCCGAGCGCCAATCTTCTGACAGTTGTGGACAAGGTGCGCAAGGCGTTCCCCGCGATTGTCGAGCAACTTCCCGAGGGGCTCGAAGGCCGTGTCATTTATGATGCCACCAAATATGTCAACAGCTCCATTGACGAGGTCATCAAGACCCTGCTCGAGGCGCTCTTCATCGTCACGGTCGTGATATTCCTTTTTTTGGGTTCTTTCCGCAGCGTGCTGATCCCGACGATCGCGATGCCGTTGTCTTTGATCGGGACGCTGTTCATGATGCTGATGTTCGGTTATACGATCAATCTTTTGACGCTTCTGGCGCTGGTCCTGGCCATCGGCCTTGTGGTCGATGACGCGATCATTGTCGTCGAGAATGTGCACCGCCATATCGAAGAGGGGCTTTCGCCGCTGCAGGCTTCGCTCAAAGGGGCGCATGAGCTTTCGGGATCGATCATTGCGATCTCGATCGTGCTGGTGGCGGTTTATGTGCCGGTGGGTTTCATGGGAGGATTGACGGGGGCTCTTTTTACGGAATTTGCCTTCACCCTCGCCGGGGCGGTGGCTATTTCTGCCGTTGTGGCGCTGACGTTGTCGCCGATGATGTGCGCGAAGTTCCTCAAGCCGCCCGAGGCGCATAACGGCCGTCAGACATTTGCCGGATTCCTGGACCGCCAGTTTGACCGCCTGAAAGATTTTTATGCGCGCAAGCTGCACGGGGCTCTTAATTCCCTGCCGGTCATTCTGATATTTGCGCTGATCATCCTCGGAAGTAATTTCTTCCTGTTCATGCAGTCAAAAAGCGAACTTGCGCCGGCAGAAGACCAGGGCTTTTTGATCTCTTTTTATACCGGCGCCCCGAGTGCATCCCTCGAACAGACGCTTTTATATTCTGACCAGGTTTACAAGATCCTCTCAGCCTATCCCGAGGTGGAACATGTGTTTCAAGTCAGTGGTATCAATGGCTTGAACAGCGGCCTGGCGGGCATGGTCCTTAAGCCGTGGGAGGAACGCAAGCGCCTGACCACCACACTTTTGCCGGACATTCAGAAGAAGCTGGCCGGCATTGCCGGGGTCAACGGAGTTGTGTTCTCGCCGCCGGCGCTGCCCGGCGGAGGTGAAGGTATGCCGGTGCAGTTTGTTATTGGCACGACGGATGGTTTTGATCAGCTGAGCGCGGTTTCCGGGGCCATGATGGAGAAGGCGCAGGCGAGCGGCATGTTCATCTTTGTGGACAATGACCTTAAGATCGACAAGCCTCAGACCGAGATCGTGATCGATCGTGACAAGGCGGCCCAGCTGGGGCTGACCATGCGTGATGTGGGCGCAGAGCTGGGGTCCATGATCGGCGGGGGTTATGTGAATTATTTCAGCCTTGCAGGCCGGTCCTATAAGGTTATTCCGCAGGTCAAACAGAAAGACCGGCTTAATGCCAGCCAGTTGAAGGATTATTATATCAACACGCCTTCCGGCCGCGCGGTCCCGCTTTCAACGATCGTGACCTTTAAGACAACGGTTGTTCCGCAGTCGATCAGTCATTTTCAGCAGATGAATTCCGCGACCATATCCGGTGTGCCGATGCCGGGCGTTCCGCTCAGCCAGGCGCTCGAGAAGTTAAAAGAGATCTCCCAGGAAGTTTTGCCGCAGGGTTATACCATCGATTACAGCGGCGAATCACGTCAGTTCGTCAAAGAGTCCAGCGCCTTGGTCACGACGTTCTTTTTCGCGCTTCTTATTATCTTCCTTGTGCTTGCGGCGCTGTTTGAAAGTTTCCGTGACCCTCTGATCGTGCTCATTACGGTGCCGATGTCGATCTGCGGCGCGATGATCTTCATCTGCCTGGGCGTGGGCGGGGCGAGTTTGAATATTTATACCCAGGTCGGGCTCATTACGCTCATTGGGCTTATCAGCAAGCACGGGATCCTTATTGTGCAATTTGCCAACGATCTTCAGCGTGCCGGAAAGTCCAAGCGTGAAGCCGTGGAAATGGCCGCCTCTATCAGATTAAGGCCGATTCTGATGACGACCGCCGCCATGGTGTTCGGTGTCATGCCGCTGGTCATGGCGACCGGCGCAGGGGCCGCAGGACGCTTCAGCATTGGTATCGTGATCACCACAGGCATCGCCATCGGCACTGCCTTCACCCTCTTCGTGGTCCCCGGCATGTACATGGCCCTGGCCACGGATCATTCCAAGAAATAGTAAGTTATGTGTGCGTGGAAACCGGGACGCACTATTTTGTTATTTGCGCGTAGGGGCGGACGTTATGTCCGCCCTTTTTAGCGGCTTATATTTGACAAATAATCAACTTTACAAAACAAGCTATATATTGTACACTCAATAGAAATAAAAAAAAGCAGTGGGTCGAAAGTACGGAAAACATTGAAGAGTGTTAAGGAGTGTCGTATGTCAAAAGTGCGTTTAGAAAATACTGATGCTTTCTTTCAGGAACAATTTAAGGATAAAAAGTTCCAGAAGCAATATGAAATTGAACATGCAAAAGTGGCCCTTGCCCAGAAGATCGCTGAAATGCGCCAGAAGCAGTCCCTCAATCAAAAGGAGCTGGCCCTTCGGCTTGGCGTGTCCCAGCAATTCATTTCGCAAATAGAAACAGGTGAGGGGCGTAATCTAACGATTGATACACTTATTCGTATAGCTGGATCCTTGGGGCATAAGGTCCGGATATCTTTTCCCAAAAACCTTGCGCAGGAAACGGCGCTTGAGATTGTTTAAGGAGGTTTTTATGGCCATGGAGTATCCGCCGCAGTTACTGAAGCTTTTGGTTGAAGCGTACACTATGGGGGCAGCTGAAGATTTGGCCATTGATCGTGAATGGTCAGGGGCTTGT
>JFJP01024724.1_pt1 | contig 10844 bp, 7 predicted proteins | sample 431651 | NCBI WGS metagenome assembly JFJP01 (sample SAMN02602958, study PRJNA72255) | Microbial mat metagenome, whole genome shotgun sequencing project. | biome: fresh water; feature: sink hole; material: water; isolation source: purple microbial (photo- and chemosynthetic) mats found in...
TTATTGAGATGCATATTATTAAAAGCCCGGCGATAATCATATAACGTCGACCATGAGCGGAGAGGTGAAGAGAAACAACCTGATCGGCAGTGTCGGTAGAAAAACCCACGGAGGCAGATTCGACTCCAAACCCAGCCAACCAGCCGGTGAGAAGAAAGGTAGCGCGAGGCCTCACCACAGCTCTGACGCAGGCCAACTGGAACGCGAGCAAAACATATGGAGTGTGGAATGAAGTTTCTTCCCACGCAGAGGCCAAAGAGATCTACGCCAACATGGCCTCGCAGATAGGCAGAGCGCAGGAGTCCGTGCTCGCCGAGAAGCGCAGAGCGACGACTCGCGACGGACAGAGGTACATGTCGAAGGTAGTCTTCGTGCGAGCGAGATGGAGTACTTCATGGAGACCATGGACAGGAAGAGCAAGATCCAGCAGCTCGATCTGCAGAACAAAAAACTTCGCATCGAGCTGAAGAAAGTGCGCACCAAATTCCTCGACCTCGAGTTCAAGCACCGCGTCCGCGAGGTCGACGAAGACGACGAAGACTTCGAAACGCAGAACAGAGAAGCAGAAGAAGCTCGAGCATACGTGGGGGTACATCGCTGGCTAACAAGAACGTCTTGACCATCAAAGAAGCCATCGGCGAGCTCAAGAACACCCTCACTAAGAAGAAGTGCGAACTCGAAGGCCTCAAACTCGTCCGCAAAGAAATCAGCGAAAACGAGCTGCGAGACACCATCAAGAAACTCGAAGACGACTGTGAACACTTCCGCACTCTCTCCGTCAAGCTCATGAGGAAGTACTCCGGCGAACGCGAACTGGAGGGCATGGAAGACGAGGACCACCACAACTACCGATACTCCAACCTCGTGCTGCAGGAGTACGACGACCTCCTCAACGAGCTCTCGTCGACCCTCAAAAAAGTACAGAGCCACAAAGTGAAAAAAGAAGTACTCTCCACTCAGCCAGAAACAAAAGTCTGTCAAGCGAGACCGACTGAAGAGAATCAAAGAGCTCATCAAAGAACAAGACCGCGAACATACCGAGCTCGACGCTCGCATCGACGAACTCGAACGAGAGCGGCAACTGCGAGCGCAGTACGACAGCAGCAGTCTCGAGAACATCAGGAGAGAGAAAGAGATGTACAACCAAGAGATCGCAGAGCTCGAGAGAAAGATCAAAGACATCGAGAAAGAAAAGAACGCAGCTTCAACCTTCCAGAGCAACAAACAGTCAGACTTCAAGAAAGCCCTCGAGGATGCCATCAAAGAGTACGAGAAACAGCTCAAGATCAAACACAACCAGCACTCCAACCTCGAAGAAGAAGAACAGGACAAAAGAAACAACCTGGACGACAGCAAAGAACTCAAAAAGAAAGAAGAAAAACACAAGCCAGTCCGCTACATGCAGATCGAACAAGCAGCCAAAACCATCAACAGACGACTCAGGATCAAACGAGTCAAGCTGCAGGATGCCATCGACTGTCTTCTCAACAACTCGCTGGAAGAAAGAGAGTATCCAGCGAAGTGGATCGACATCGCCACCCTCGAAAACAACCTCAGAAGAGAACCCTTCTGTCTGCTGCGCAAAGAGAACCGACTGGTCGCTCGCTACTTGGTGGAAGACAACGCAGAAGAAGACATCACCTTCAACCCCAAAAGCTACCAGTCGCACGTGGTCATCAGCAGCATCTTCAAGACGATGATCGGACCGTACCAGATCCAAGATCTCAAGTACATCAAAGACCACTTCAAGCAGATCAACAACGCACTCAAGTCATCCAAGACCATCATGCTGCAGGTGCTCTGCGGCAAGGACAAGAAAGACGTCTACAACGCACCAGCTTTCGAAGACAGGATCGAAAAGCTGCCTCCCACTATCTTGGACCTCAACCAGGAGTGCAAAGACCTCTTCATTCTGCACTGCATCGAGAGAAGCGACAACACTGACGACATCAAGATCGAGAAGGTCTTCGATCTCTTCACCGCCAAAGAGTTCGACAACCTCTTCGACAAAAACAACGGCTCCATGGTCACGCTCGGCCAGCATCGCTCAGGCACGCAGTCTGACCTGGGACGAGGCAGGTCTGCCTCTGCACTACGGGAAGAAACAGCGAACTCGAACCTCAACGGAAAGAACCAACTCGAAGACTCCGACTCATCGGTCACCGAACGAGAAGACGACGATGACGTCGACGACATCCCGCCTCCCAAAGTCATGGTCAATGAAGTCACCAGCTTCAACGATCCGACTGTCAAACAAAAGATCCTCTCACTCGAAGAAGTAAAAGCTGCTGGTCAAGTCAAAGGAGCTTTTGGAAACCTCATCTTCGGCAACCCCAAAAACACCGAGACCCAAGCCACGATCAAAGACGACAAGCCCCAAAGCCCCGACTCAGACAACAAACAAAACGACAGTCAGAGCGACAAACAAGCGAGACCCAAAAAACACGGCTTCCAGATCAACTTCAGCAACGTCAACACCTTCAACGATGAGGAAACCGTCCGCAAGCTGCAAGAAGAAAAGGCTGCAGCTCAACGAGAAGAGAAAAGAGAGAGAAAGAAGAAATGGAAAAGCGCAAAAAGATGCAGGCCCAAAAGCCTCCAACGAAGCCTGCCCCGAAGCCACCCACAGACCTCTCCAGAGACCCCGATCAGCCAGCAGCCATCAATCACCCGACCCTCCCCGAAGACGTCTCTCCCCCTCAACCAGCCCTCCCCAAGCCCCCCCAGCCTGATCAGACCACGGCTCACCCCCACCTCGAAGACGAAGACTACGATGACGAAGAAAGCGAGATCGACCGGCAGCTGCGCGCCAATAAAGACGAAGACTTCTAGTCGCATAAATATTTACTCTTAAGTAACTACGAATAGCTCGATGGAAGAGGCCATCCGAGAAGTCGAGATCCTCCAGCGAGACACTGTCACCACTGCAGACGAAGAAGCCAGCAGCTCGGTCTTCCAGAGCGACGCAGAGGAATGCTCGAAGCTCGTGGTGTCTCCGCGCATCAACCTGCTGCTGGTCAGAGGACCCATCTTCGACGTCTGTTCTGCCACCATCACGATCATCATCACCTTCGTGCTCGTCATCAACTACCTCATCATGAGCGAACGAGTCGACGCCAAAGACATGCCCTTCATCTCGAAGAAGCTCGAAGAGAAGTTCGATCGCGACCACCAGAGAGTCTTCCGCTTCCCCAACGTCAAGGTCTCCAGCCACTACGACTCCGGCAATCTCAAGTCCATCCGACAGAACGCTCCCTACGAGTTCGAGATGAAAGTCGGCGGAGAGTCGACCAGCAGCTTGCGACGGTGGTTCATGTTCTCTCTGATGACCATGAGACAGCCAGTCACGATGATCTTTCTGGTCTCGAACCTCACCCTCGAATCTGACCTGCTCGAAAACGGCGTCGTCCCGGTCTACAGGTCTGAGGCCACGGGGGAAGACTGGATGAAGCTCGAGGGCGTGACGAAGGTGCGACAGATAGACACCAACGAGCTCGAAGTAGAGTTCAGATACCTCTACGATCCAGGCAACGACGGCACCATCCAGTTCGCGCTGGACTTCCCCCACACAGTGCACGACGAGAACAGGTGGCACAGACGGCTGCAGTCATCTCTCAAAGACAGGAGCGACTTGTTCTTCGAACTGCAGACGCTCTGCAGAAGCAAAGAAGGACAGCCTCTCAACCTCCTGCTGCTCTCCACCGCCACAAATGTCTTGCCCAACACCAGGTTCTCCTACGAAGGAGCGCGCATCCCTGGCCTCGCTCAGAACAAGTCTCTCTTCGTGGTGGCCGCGAGGATCAGAGGACACGAGACCTACTCATCGATCTGCATCAAGCACCTCACCTCTCTCCTCACCAAGCGCTCCAAACTCTCCACCGCACTGCTCGACAAGTACCTGTTCCTCATCATCCCGATGGTGAATCCAGACGGCGTCAAACACGGCTACTCCACCGAAGACTCATCAGGCAACGACATCGACAGCTACTACCTCGATGCATCCGACTCCCGCTCCTCAGAGACCTTCCATCTCCGCTCGCTCATCAACAAGCTCGCTCACCTGAACCACATCGGCGTCTTCCTCTCACTCCGATCACTCAAAAGCACCGCTGAACTATCTGTCGCTGTCCCCCCGCTCGACGCATCGAACCAGGACCACCAGCTGCTGCTGGCATACACCTTCAACAAAGAGATTGCTGCCTTCGATCCGAGTCAACAAGTGCAGATCAGCAACTCGACGATGCTGAAAGCAGTATCGATCGAAGCGAGGCATGCAGTGGTCGCGAGCATCGGCATCCCGACACTCAAGAGACTCCCCGACGGTCGACAGGGAGTCAAAGACCTCGAAACATCTGTCCCTGGCAGCCACGGCATGAGTCTCGGAGACATCAAAGCTGTCGCTCGACAGATCAGACTCGTTCTCCACAAAGCGCTGGCTTCGAGGAAGTCTAAGAGAGAGGTGTCTGAATACCGCAAAACAGCCGCTGCGATGTTCAGTCACTTGATCCGGTCCGAACAGTAGCCATGCTCAGTTAATTAATAGTTATTTACTACGGTCTTGTGGAAGACTTCGCCCTCTGTCTCTCGTCTGCTCCGTCGATGTCTTCTTTGTCGCAGCAGTCGACCGTCCAGTAGCCGACCATCAGCCACTCTCTCATCTGGAACTTCATTCTTATCTGAGCAGCTATCGGTCGTCTGAGCATCGGATTCAAGAGGTTCTTGGCGCAGCGGACGAACTCATCTGGGGAGACGAACGATTCGAAGCTGGGAAGAACTGCTTTCCAACTAACTGCTCTGGTGAGCTGGAGCACGAGGCTGACGACGGTGAGGGTGAGACAGATCGGGGAGTACCGCAGCGAGCTGAAGTCGAGCACTGCAGCTTCGAGCAGCATGCGAGCGAAGAAGATCTCTTCGTCTCTCAGCTTGAAGTAGAGGCCGAGCAGCTGCAAGACTGTCGAGTGAGAGCAGATGAGGTAGCTTCTCGAAGTGCCTTTGACTTCCTCTTCGATCCTCCGACTGAAGTGCTCAATGAGGTCCACGGTTTCTCTCGAGCCAGTCGTCCGCACCTGAGGGTTGAGCAGCTTCTTGAGAGGAGCGATTGCCCCTGACAGCTTCGAAATGACCGTCATGAAGCAAGCGATCAGCAGCGGCTGTAGCTGAGTGGACTGCATGTGTCTGAAGGAGGGGTGACAGAGCACTCGGTCGAAGAGCAGGACGGTCTCCATGACAGGAAACATCTGGCTGACCGAAGCGTCGCAAGTGGATAGACTGATGAGCCAGAGAATCAAAGCTTCTCTGTGCTCGGCAGCCATGTGTTTCTGGCTGGAGAGCCAGTAGTGCTGGTTGGGTCTGATGTCTGCTTGCAGTCTCGAGAAGAGAGTGAGCTTCGAGATGATCTCGTGTCGCTGTTTCGCGACTTGATCGGTGGTCGATTCTTCAGTGGTCGGCGAGGGGGTCGGCTGGTCTCGAAGAGGATGCTCATGTTTGTCTTCTCGCTTTGTTCTCTTCAACCTGGAATGATCCGTCAGTGGCTTGTTGGTGAGGCTCGGTCCGATTCTACTCATCGATGATATATTGGAGTCTCGCCATTGAGCTGAGCGAAATAGACTGCACTTCTCCGAGTCAATGATTAAGAACAGCAGGTGATGCTAATTAATGTTTAAGCTTCTTCTTCTTCAGGAGCGAATGTGAAGTCGTACTTTACGTCGAAGAGGCCGGTGCCGTTTTGGATGTTCTGGGTGAGCAGGGTCTACTCTGCCGACGACAAGCTTCGCAGAGGGGGTGTTCAGGTTGTCGAAGTTGTTGAAGAGACAGGCGTCGGTCAGGAACTTCATGGTGGTCTCGAAGCTCATCTTGAGACAGGGTGAGACGTTGTACTGGAGACCTGCGCGACTCATGGGGTTGATGGATCCTTGGAGAGTGATGGTGTCTGCAATGAGGAAGAGGTGTCTGTGGTCCACCTTGATGCCGTAGTGGTCGAACACTGAGCTCACTTCGCGCACGAGTCCGCCTCTCGCAGCTTCGATCTGCCTCACCTGAGCTTACTCCGTAGGCGTGCCAGATGGCCTGTATGTCGTTGCACTTTATTGTGTGCGGGTTGATCTGGTTCATCGCCCAGCAAGCGCCGAAGTTGACGCCTTCAGTCTGCACTTTGAAGACACCCTTGTCTTCGAGCAGGTGGACCTTCTTGATGCCGTGGAGTTCTCGCACACTGACGAGTTTGCAGACGTCTTCGAGGATGCTGGTGAGTCGAGACTACTTGAGCATCAGCAGCTTGTCGGTGTTCAGCGGCAGTCTGATCTTGAAGGTGCACCTGCCTTCGCTGAAGTTGAAGTCTCTGATCAAGCCTTCGTCTCCTTCGCTTTCTTCTTCTTTCGGATTCTCTGCGATCTCTTTGGCCTCCTCAATCGCATCGCCGTCTTCGTTGGGTTCGATGTCGTACTCGCTCTGGTCTGGAAGTGCGTCTTCGGCTTCGGTGTTGCTCTTTTCGTTCTTTCTGCGCAGCTTGAGGTTCTCCAAGTCGTAGTTGGTGACTCCATCGCTGTCTTCTCCTTTCTTTTTGTCTGCTTGTTTTTGTTTCTTGTTGAGGATCTTCATGAGGGTCTTGAGCAGTCTGGGCTTGAAGATCTTCTCGAGGATCGCTTCGATGTGCGATTTGTGGATTTTGAAGGCGAACTTGATCGCTTTGAGTTCTTCGAACTGGAAGTCGATGTTGTAGACTCTGAACCTCTTTTCTGAAGGCAGCGGAGAATGCTTATCGTCGAGGATCTGCTTCTGTTCGACGACTGTGATAGTGTTCAGCAGCTCCAAGAGACTCACTCGCTGCATGTGGCGAGCGAACTGCTTCGCTTTGAGCTTCGAGATGGACTTGTCTTTGAACTCAAGAGTCATCGCTGGTGTTCCGGTGTTCTTCGTCGTCAGCAGCTCTCTCAGTCTCGGGACTCCCAAGGTCATGTTTGCTCCTCCGTGGCCTGCCAAATGGAACGTGTTCAGTGTCATCTGCGTGGACGGCTCTCCGATGGATTGGCCTGCGATGACACCGACGGATTCGCCAGGGACTGCCATCGCTTGGTAGTACTTCGCGTAGAACAGCTGGCGGAACTTCTTCTTGTTCAACTGTCTGACCAGTTCGTCATCTCCTTTGAATCTCGGATCTGTCGCGATGAAGTTCTCGAGACTCGCTTCAGCTTTCTTCGAGATGGATCCGAAGTTGAGAGACGGCATCAGATCGCTCATGATCGTCTTGCTCTTGAACTTTTCAGGGTTTTCGGCGGCCTCTTGTTTCCACAACTTGACAGCATCGCAGTCTAGCTTGGATTTGATCTCGTCGATCTTGCTGTTCTTGAGGAAAGATTCGTAGTTGTCCGCGATGAAGTTGATCTTCTCGATGCCGTTCACTTTCGTCGGATCGATGCAGTCTTCTCCGTAGAGGAATTGGACGACTGTGCCGTCGTTCTCGCGGACAGTGAAGTCGTACTGGATGATGAGGCTCTCCATGTTCTTGATCAAGATGCGCTGCAGGTAGCCCGAGCGACTGGTCTTGACTGCAGTGTCGATGAGGCCTTCACGACCGGCCATGCAGTGGAAGAAGAACTCTTGCGTCCGCAGTCCAGTCAAGAAGCGGTCTCCGATGTAGCCGCCTGCTCTTGGGTTGGGGTCGTATGGGATGAAGCAAGGCAAGGTCTTGCCTGATGCCATTGTGGGGACTCTTTGGCCTTCGAGTTCTTGCTGTCCGAGCATGCAGCTGATCTGGTTGTGGTTGAACACCGATCCTTTGGCTCCTGAGAGCACCATGACACTGAAGCAGTTATCCGGGAATGTCTTGCTGAGGCCGATGCTGACTGCTTTTTCGTGTGTCTCGTTGTGCTTGGCAGAGATGGCTTTCTTGATGACAGTATCGATTTGACCGCTGGCAGTCTTGTCATCGAGTCGCTTCTTCTCGATCTTTTTGGAGAGCTTGTTATTGGGAACCAGATAGTCTTTGGTGGGTTCTTTCTTGAGCACCTGTTTGAGTCGCTGTTTGGAGTCGACGTCGAAGGCAGGTCTGGCGAAGAGGTCGTAGGTTTCGGGTACCTTGTAGTCTTTGAGGCCGAGGAACTTAGCTTGAGCGATGAGTGCGGAGCTGTGGATGTTCTTTAGGTTCTCTGCTCGCAAGTGTTCGAACTCTTTGGTGGTCATCAGGTCATCCAGTCCGCAGGTGAAGCCATGCATCTGGAGGAAGTTGCAAAACAGTCTGGACAGTCCTGAGAGCAGCTTGCCGGTTCTCTTAGAGTCGGTCAGCTCGTAGAAGCAGTGGATGAGGCCGAATGGACTCTGACCGATGCTGGACTTGTCCAGTATGCCTGTCATGAGCTCGTTGCCTTGCACCAGCACCTGTTTGTCTTCCTTGTCGATGGCACTCAAGTGGCTCTCGTGGATCTTGCCTTTGTTCTGCATGTAGAGCTTTTCTGCGAACTCGTCGTTCTCGTCTTTCTCCGCCACGATGTTGATGATTGTCGAGACGATTTGCTTGCCACTCCAGAGCTTCCTCGGCTTCATGATGCAGGGCGGGATGAGCTTGATTCTGCGGAGGTTAGACTCTTTCTCGATCAGCGTGCGGAGAGAAGAGTAGATCAACTGGAAGTACTCGCTCTTCTCGAAGAAAGCTCCTTTCATCGTGAGGAAGACTGCCGAGAGGATGATGTCTTGGATGAGGCCTCTGATGGGCATGTTGTTGGTGGGCACGATGTACTGTTTGTCCGACAGACTCAAGTTGTACGCTTCAGAGCGCGCCAGGTGGTTCTGGAGAAGATGCAGGTTCATCTCATCACCGTCGAAGTCTGCGTTGTACGAGTTGCAGTTGGCGTAGTGCATGCGGATGGTGTGTTCTTTCGGAAGCACTCTCGCGATGTGACTCATGAGTGATGGCTTGTGCAGAGTCGGCTGTCGATTGAAAAGAAGCACGTCGCCGTTCATGACGTGTCTGTAGACCACTTTCTGTTCTGCGTTGGAGAGCAGCGACTTGATGATGGCTTCTCGCTGCTCGATCTTGCTGCCTTCGAAAGATATGCGCTTTGAGCCTTCAGTCATATAGACTGCACCGGGCCAGACATTCGGGCCGTTTCTGATGAGTGTCTTGATGCGGTCGATGTTGGCCTCGTTGACTGCTTCGGGGAAAGTGAGTTTCTTGGCCACGAACAGCGGAACACCGACTTCGTTAGTATCGAGCAGTGGGTCGGGACTGATGACTGATCGTGCAGCGTAGTTGACTCTCTTGCCCATGATCTTCATGCGGAACATGCCTTCCTTTTTCTCCAGTAGCTGCTTGATGCCTGCGTCGCCGTCTACTGTCACCTTGCCGCACTTGGTCGCATCGAATAATCCGTTGACTGAGTCTTGCAGCTCAACCCACTTCGAGAAAGTCTCTTTGAGCTCGAAGGCTTCTTGCTTCTCTCGCGTCGTCAGCATGATTCTCCGCAGCTCGAAGTTGATCGAGAGGATCTTTTGCAGCAGAACTGTATGCGGGTGGAGGAAGGTGGAGTCCGACAACTTGTTTTCTGGTCTGAACCTGTTCGGCGCGACTGGCAACACCTCAACAAAGAAGGCACGGTAGTCGAAACGGATGACTTGGTAGCCTGGTCCAGACTTCTCCAGTGTTTTCTTGTTGCACACGAAGTTGCCGAAGATGAGGTCGAGGATCCGGCCGTTCTCTTTCCACAGCAGCTTCATGTGTTCCTGCACTTCGAATGGATGGAGGATCTTGGTGCCTTGCTTCTTTGATGCTTCTTTAGTCTCAGAGTCGACCGAGAGACTCTCCGACTCACTTTCTTTGTCCGGTTCAACTCCACTGAGCTTCTTCTTGCTCATGAGCACCTTCGAAATGCGTGTCCTAATCATTCGAGACTACTTGTCGCTGATGCCGCTCAGAAAGAATCTTGAGTGACCTTCTTTCTTGACCGAGGGTTGGAGGTTCAGGCAGCGTGGGCATTTGGCGACAGAACCAGTTTCGTCTAAGAATTGCTTCACCAGCTCCCTGCTTCAGAAGACGACTACTGGAACTTCTGCGAGATGGATGCGTTCCACTCGATGCCTTCGCTAAAGCGCTCTGGATTTTTTCGGATATCGATCATAGCAGCAATCTTGGCTCTTTCCTGTGATGCGTAGGCTTCAAGGTCGCAGAGGATTTCTTTGAGAGCAGTGTCTTCCTTTACAGGCAGCTTCTCTTCGTTCATGGTGCCTTCGCTGGTTTCACTGGGTCGGCGTGTTGACTGCGAGTCTTTGCGTCTCTCTTTCTTTGGTTCTTGAGGCTTTGCTGTTTTCGGAATGCCTTGTTTGTACTTGTTTGGCACCCTGATTTCGCAAAGACGCCTGTACTGTTCATACTCCGCAAGCATTCCAAACTTGAGCAGCGTGAACATGATCTTAAAGTGCTTCGTACGCGTCTCGGTCGCCTTTATTTTGTGACAGAACAAACACTTTGTGCGCAGCAGCTTGTGCAGGTAGCGGACCAGAAACACATTGTAGACTGGGACAACTAGCTCCAAATGCCCGATGTGGCCCGGGCAGCTCTCTTCGTCTTGTCCGCAAGTGACGCATTTAGAAAACCTCTCGTAAGGAGAAACACCCATTCTTGGGTCGTACAGGCCTTCTTTCAAAGGACTGCCGAACTGGTCGAATGCGCTAAGTCCCTTGACTTCGACCACACTCATTTTCCTTATTTCTTCAGGAGTGTAGAATCCAAACATGATGCCGTCCAGCCTCTTCGTGATGTCAGTCGACACCTTCATTCGTATATAGTTTGCTGTTTGAGTGGTTAGTTGAATTACTTATAGAAACATGAAATAATGGGGTTTGGGGTTTGGGGT
>JFJP01006129.1_pt1 | contig 10843 bp, 13 predicted proteins | sample 431651 | NCBI WGS metagenome assembly JFJP01 (sample SAMN02602958, study PRJNA72255) | Microbial mat metagenome, whole genome shotgun sequencing project. | biome: fresh water; feature: sink hole; material: water; isolation source: purple microbial (photo- and chemosynthetic) mats found in...
CCTGCACCCTCCGCAAGCAGCTCCAGCGGGGTTCCTGTTGCTACAAGTTCTGTAGTTGCTAGCGCACAACCAGCGGGCGCTACAGCCGGATTAGTCCCTCAAGCTGCGCGTTCGGCGGCCACTGAATTGGTGGTGGTCGAGACCGACGTACTGAAAATCACCTTCAGCACCGAAGGTGGCTCGGTGGTGCGCACCGAGTTTCTCAAACATCAGGACATGGCTGACAAGTCGCGCCACTTTGTTTTGCTGGAGGACAACAAAGAGCGGGTTTACCTGGCCCAGTCCGGTTTGATTGCCAGTGCCGGGGGGGTAGCCCTGCCCAACCACAAATCTGTCATGACGCTGGCACCCGGCGAACGCAGTCTGAAAGACGGCAACCAGTCGATTGAGCTGCGTTTTGAGTCGCCTGAAGCCGGTGGCATCAAATTGATCAAGACCTACACGCTGACACGCGGCAGTTATGCCGTGGCGGTGCGGCACGAGGTGCGCAATGTGGGCAGCGCAGCGGTAGCACCGCAGCTTTATGTCCAACTGGTGCGCGACGGCAACAAGCCCTCTGGCGAATCGTCTTTTTACTCCACTTTTACCGGGCCGGCGGTCTATACCGATGCCAAGAAATACCAGAAAGTCGAGTTTTCCGATATTGAAAAAGGCAAGGTAGACATCGAAAAAGCCGCAGAAAACGGCTATGTGGCCATGGTGCAGCATTACTTTGCCAGTGCCTGGCTGCTTGGTGACGGCATCAAGCGCGAACCTTTCATGCGCAAAGTCGACAACAACCTGTACGCCGTCGGCATGATCGCACCGCTGGAATCGATCGCTGCAGGCGGCGGCAAGACCATCGAAACCCGATTTTTCGCCGGTCCCCAGGAGGAAAGTGTGCTTGAAGCCCTGGCACCCGGCTTGGAACTGGTCAAAGACTATGGCTGGCTGACCATGCTGGCCAAGCCACTGTACTGGCTGCTGGTCAGCTGTTGCTCAAGATTGCGTTTTACTGGCTCAATGCCAAGGCTTACGCCAGCATGGCCAAAATGAAGGCGGTCAACCCGAAGATCACCGAGATGCGTGAGCGCCTCAAAGACAATCCGCAGCAGATGCAGCAGGAGATGATGCGCATCTACCGCGAGGAAAAAGTCAACCCGATGGGCGGCTGTTTCCCGATCATGATCCAGATCCCGGTGTTCATTGCCCTGTACTGGGTACTGTTGTCGAGCGTGGAAATGCGCAACACCCCCTGGCTGGGCTGGATTCACGACCTCTCAAGCCCCGACCCCTATTACATTTTGCCGCTGGTGATGACCCTGACTACGGTGTTACAAACCTCGCTTAACCCGGCCCCACCCGACCCGATGCAGGCCAAGATGATGTGGTTCATGCCGCTGGCGTTCAGTGTGATGTTCTTCTTTTTCCCGTCCGGGCTGGTGCTGTACTGGATCACCAACAACGTGCTGTCGATCGCCCAGCAGTGGGTCATCAACACCCGAATGGGCGTGCCACCGAAGTTCCACTTACCAAAATTCTGAGTTTTGCCCGGTTTGGGCCGGGTCAAATGGTGGTGGATCGTTGACTGTCTCAGCCGCAAATTTGTGAGCCAAATAGCAATGGAGAGTAACGCTGTAGGTCATAGCGGAGTTGCGGGTGGCCCCAGAGGATTTCAACCCGAACCATTGCCAGGCTGCATCTCCAACCAGTGTTGCCCGAGGGCGGTCAGGCGGTAACGTTGGCTACGGCTTTTGGGCTTGTCGGGCAGGGGTCATTTCGATGACAGCCTGTTCCCCTGATGGCCACTTGAAATTACCCCACCTGTGGCCACCCTAAATTCACCCGGGGGTAGCACACAAAGTGCCGGTTTTGAGACTCAAGGACTGGGCTGCATTTGCGATCAATTTCTTCGGATTTTGGTGTCCGGTAATATTTTCCAATTCAGGTATGAGCCTGAAGCGAAGCCAGTTTGACATCAATCATCGTACAGGCTGTCCATGAACGAGCTGCCAATCCCGACTCAAGGAGGCCAAGTTCAGACCAAGAATGCGCGAAGCCAGATTCTTAACGCGCTCACCCGGCAAAATCAGAAAGCGGCTGTTGTTGGCAATCAATGCCAGGCGCTGCCATTGCAGCGTGGGCGACCAGCCAATCCAGTCGTCCCGGCTTGTCACTTTGACGGCAGGAGAGGGCCAGAGTGTGCCTGTGGGGGTTGGTCAGCCGACGCTGCGGCTGGATGGCTTGACCGTGGGCGGTACGGCGTGAGCTTTTTGCGCGTTGTTTTTCGAACTACCGCACCCGTGGCGGGGCCGAAATTGACCTGATTCTGGAAGGTCAATTTGGCAGTGCCGGGCTGCTGCCGGTAGAAATCAAACTCACGCAACAGTCTGATTTGCGCGCCCTGCGCTCGCTGACCGAATTGGTGACCAGCCACGACTGTCCGCTGGGACTGGTCATCAACAATGACGAGCGCCCGCGCTGGCTGACGGAGCGCATTCTGGGTATTCCAGCTGCCAGCCTTTGACTGCACAGGCACGCGATGTCACCATGATTTGGCCGGTGTTGCCTTTGTCGCATCACTGACATTGCGACACCACATCAGCGCCGCCCGTGCCAGGCGCCTGTGCCACATGCGACAAAAATCCAGCAAAAGCCGGTCTTTTCAGGTGGCACGGATTTAGCTAATTAGCCCTTGTGCGATCAACCTCGGTCGCGAGAAGGGTTTTCATGCAGTCCAATGCCATCACCGCATCGATGCCAGCCAAGACCTATGTCAGCATTGGCCAGATCAAGTCTCTCGGGGCCAAGCTCGACCTGTCAGAGACGGGCGGTGGCTGTGGCACGCAGGGCGGCGAGGGCAAGGCCAGTTGCGGTTCGTCCGATGGCCCAGCCGATATGCCCCAGCACATTTGGGACAAGGTCAAAGACCACCCGTGTTACTCCGAAGAGGCGCACCACCATTTCGCCCGCATGCATGTGGCGGTAGCGCCGGCCTGCAACATCCAGTGCAACTATTGCAACCGCAAATACGACTGCAGCAATGAATCGCGCCCTGGCGTGGTGTCGCAAAAGCTCACGCCCGAGCAGGCGGTGCGCAAAGTGGTGGCGGTGGCCAGCGAAATTCCGCAAATGACGGTGCTGGGCATCGCCGGGCCGGGCGACGCACTGGCCAACCCGAAAAAGACTTTTGACACCTTTCGTATGCTGCAGCAGCAGGCACCCGACCTGAAGCTGTGTATTTCCACCAACGGGCTGGCGCTGCCTGATCTGGTCGATGAAATCTGCAAGTACAACGTGGACCATGTCACCATCACCATCAACATGGTGGATCCGGCCGTGGGGGAGAAGATTTACCCCTGGATCTTTTATAAGCACAAGCGCTACACCGGTTATGAAGCCGCCAAAATCTTGCACGAGCGCCAGATGCTCGGGCTGGAAATGCTCACAGCGCGCGGTGTGCTGACCAAAATCAACTCGGTGCTGATCCCCGGTGTCAACGACAAACACCTGATGGATGTCAACCGCGAGGTGAAAAAACGCGGTGCCTTTCTGCACAACATCATGCCGCTGATCAGCGAGGCTGAGCATGGCACGGTGTTTGGCCTGACCGGCCAGCGTGGCCCCAGCGCCGCCGAGCTGAAGGCGGTACAAGATGCCTGCATGGGCGGCGCGAATTTGATGCGGCATTGCCGTCAATGCCGCGCCGATGCTGTGGGTCTGCTGGGCGAAGACCGCAGCGACGAATTCACGTTGGACAGGCTGGACCAGATGAACGTGGTTTATGACCTGGACAAACGCCGCAGCTATCAGCAAAAAGTCGAGCTTGAGCGCAATGCCCAGCAAGCCGCCAAGCAACAAGCCTTGACAGCGGCCAGCAGCACCCCGGTGGCCGATGCGCTGAGCGTGCTGGTGGCGGTGGCCACCAAAGGTGGTGGCCGGGTGAATGAGCATTTTGGCCACGTTACCGAATTTCAGGTGTTTGAAGTGTCCGCCACCCGGGCGCTGTTTGTCGGTCACCGGCGCGTCGACCACTATTGCCAGGGCGGCGAAGGTGACGAGGCACAACTGCCCTCGGTGGTGCGTGCCATCAACGACTGTCACGCCGTGCTGGTGGCCAAGATTGGTGCCTGCCCGAAGGATGAGCTGACCGCCGCTGGTGTCGAGCCGGTGGATGCTTATGTGGGCGAGTTCATTGAAAAAGCCGCGCTGGACTGGTTTGCCGACTACCGCGCTCGCATCGCCAGCGGTACGCTGGTACACCAAAGCCGTGGTGATGCGCAAATTCGCCAGGGGGCATTTACCCAACTTGCTGATGGCATGGCCCTGGCCGCCTGAGTTTTCCTTCATTTCGTCAACCTCACCGGAGATTCACCATGACCCACAAGATCAACACCGAAACCTGCACGGCCTGCGATGCTTGCGAGCCTGAGTGCCCCAACGTTGCCATCAGCGTGAAAAAGGGCGTGTACATCATCAACGCCACCAAGTGCAACGACTGTGAAGGCCACTTTGATGACCCGCAGTGTGTGTCGGTCTGCCCAGTGGACGATTGCATCACCGAAGTCTGATGCCTCCACTCTTGAAAAAACCGCCCATCATGATGCCCAACGTCACCCTCACGCCCGCTGCGGCGAAATTCATCAACCGTATCGTGCGTTTCTCCGGCCTGGGCGCCAGTGCCGGCCTGCGCCTGGCAGTGACGCCGGGCGGTTGTTCTGGTTACTCATCAGAATTCAGCCCCGAGGCTTTCCCCCAGGCCGGCGAGCAAACGCTGGAAGTCGGTGGCGTGCGCCTGTTTCTGGGCGCCGAGAGCCGCTTGATACTCAACGGCATCACGATTGACTTCACCGAAACCGCCACACAGTCAGGTCTGAGCTTTATCGACCCCAACAAGGAAGCCTGCGCTTGCAGCAGTGCCGAGACCGCGCCCAAGCCCGGTGTGACCAAGATCGAAATCTCTGCCATCGGGCGTGGCCGACCAGCCCCTGTGCTGGTGCACTGAAATACTCCCATGAACGAGCGCGGCCTGCACTTTGACGACGATCTGGCAGCTTTTGCCACCAGTGTCATCGGTGGTGGCCTGAGCCCTCAGGTCAACGCACTGATCACCCAGGCCGGGTTGCTGCGGCATTCGCCCATTCAGGCATTGCCCCTGCTGGAACAGGCGCGTGCTGCGGCACCGCGCCATCCGGCACCGCTGATTGCCTTGTACCGCTTTCACTTTTACGGCCATCAGTTGGCCCAGGCCCGCGCGGTGGGTGAAGATGCGCTGGCCGTTGCCCGCACTGCGCTGGGGCCGGACTTTGGCGACGTGCCCCCCAGCGATGACGCAACACGCGGCGATGCTGCGGTGCGTTTTTACCTGTTCACGCTCAAAGGGCTGGCCTACCTGAACATGCGGCTGGATGCCATGGCAGAGGCTACCCAGTTACTCAAGGAGTTGCGCCGTCTTGACCCGCAAGACCATGTGGGAGGTGCCTTGCTGTTTCATGTGTTGACGCGCCATGAAAATGGCCCGTCCGCCGATGCACCATCTGAGTACCCGGTGCGCGGCTGGGGTGTCAAAAGCCCATGAACGCCCTTGCTGCCCCGGCCAGACCCCGCGTTGTCAGCGGCACCCCGGTGCGTGCGCCTGCCGGCGATATTGCGGCGCAACACTGGCAAGGCGGGCCAATTTGCTGCGATGGATGCCAATATGCCAAACTTCTGGCGCTGGGCGAAGGTCTCGGCTGCGAGCCCGGACACGCCTGCATGCAGGATGTGTATGCACGCCGCATCGACCGCTTTTTCAGGTGGCATCCGACGCTCAGCGACGAGCAGCTGTCTCACCCCTATTTTGAAGTGCGTGCCATCGCGGCGCGCCGTGCCAGTGTGTTTAGGCTGGGCGCGTTGATCAATGATGCTGACGAAACGGTGCGCATCCAGGTCGCCATGCGCTTGCCGCTGTCACAACTGACGCGACTGGTGAATGACCCGCACCGCGAGGTGCGCATCCGGGTGGCCCAACGGCTGGCACCGGCCGACCTGGCCGCACTGCGGCATGACCCGGACTACGGCGTGCGCGAGCTGGTGGCGCAGCGCCTGCCGCTGGCCCTGTTGTCGGTGATGGCCTTTGACTCCGACCGGGCGGTGCGTATGCGTGTGGCCGAAAGACTGGAAATGCCGGCACTGATGGGGCTGGCAGATGATGCGGATGCCGATGTGCGCCGCATCGTGGCCGAATGTCTGCCGTTGGCCCTGCTGTCATGCCTGGCCCATGACCCGGACTGGCGGGTGCGCTGGGAGGTCGCCCAACGGGCGGATGTGGCTACCCTGGAATCCATGAGCAAGGACGAAGAACCCGAGGTACGTCAGGCCGTGCGTGAGCGCCTGAAAAGCAATGTCACCCGAATAGGAGCACAGCATGGCTGATATCAACCGTGACGACAACGAGATCGAGCTGGTGCATCCACCACGCTTTAGTTATGGCGAGCGGGTGGTTGCACGCTCGGTGGTGCGCAACGACGGCACCTACAACGGCCGCGACATTGGTGAGGTGCTGGTGAACAAGGGCGAGATTGGCTACGTGATCAACATCAACACCTTTCTGCAGCAGTTCTACATCTACGCAGTGGACTTTGTCGAATCCGGCCACCGGGTCGGCATGCGCGCCAAAGAGCTTTGTACGTTGGACAACCTGCCCGAAGAGGTGCTGGCGCAATTGGGTGCCAAGGCCAATGTGCTCGCCACCCTGGGCTCAGCCAAACCCATCGGGAGCACGCCATGAACAGCCGCCCAAGCCTCGCAGGTCTTGAACCCCGTGCGCCGGCCTATGCCTGGGGCCAGCACGTGGTTGCGCTGGATGATCTGACCAATGACGGCAGCTACCCGGAGCGGCCGGCAGATGCCTTGCTGGCAGCGCGCGGCTCGGTGGGTGAAGTGGTCAACATTGGCCACGCGCCTGATCTGAACGAGCCGGTGTACCTGGTCCAGTTTGCCGGTTGTGTCGTCGGCTGCCTTGAAATTGAGCTGGTGCCGGCCCCGCCGGGCTGGCTGCCCGAAACCGGAGAACCTGGGTGAGCCTGGCCGCCACCGTGTCCGCTGCGGCGAATGCACAGGTGTTTGACCTGCTGCAGCGCCGCTTGCAGCACGCCCTGCGCGAGCGGGTGCGCTACCGCTATGTCAGGCCCAAGGTCTTGCTTGAGGACGGTTGTTACCGGATTCAAAGCCCGTGTTGCTCGCGCCGGGTTGACCCTGCCGGTGGCCTGATCGACATCGCGCTGCTGGTACCCCACGCGGACCAGCGCTGGAGCCTGTGCTGGCGCGACCATGCTACCCAGACATGGGCGACACGCAGCCAGAACGAAACACTCAGCGCCGTGCTGGACTTGCTGTGTGTTGACGCAGATCGCCAGTTCTGGCCCTGAGGGGCGTTCGCAACATGATTTACCTCGACCACAACGCCACCACACCACCCGCAGCCGCCGTTGTTGCGGCCATGCTGTCGGTACTGACGGATACCTGGGCCAATGCGTCATCACAGCACGGCCCTGGGCAGGCGTCCAAGCGGGTGTTGAGCCAGGCCCGCGTCAGCGTGGCACGGGTGCTGGGCTGCAAGCCGGTCGAGGTGATCTTTACCAGCGGTGCCACCGAGGCCAACCACCTGGCGGTGCGCGGCCTGCTGGCGGCCAGCCCGCCAGAACGTCAGCGGGTGGTGTTCAGCCGCGTTGAGCATGCGGGTCAACTGCGGCTGGCGCGTGCCCTGGCGCAGTCCGGTGTTGAGGTGGACCTGATCCCGGTGCTTGGCGACGGCAGGCTGGATCTGGATGCGGCAGCAGCCCTGATGGGGCCCGATGTGGCACTGGTGTCGCTGATGGCCGCCAACAACGAAACCGGCGTACTGATGCCGGTGGCTGAAGTGGCCGCATTGGCACACGCTACAGGCGCTTTGCTGCTTGTCGATGCAACCCAGTTGATTGGCAAGTTGCCGTTTCATTTTGCCGACTGTGGTGCTGATGCAGTGTCCTTGTCGGCGCACAAGTTTCACGGCCCCAAGGGCATCGGCGCGTTGTTGTTGCGCCACGGGCTGCCCTGTACCGCGCAAACGCCGGGCAGCCAGGAACGCGGACGACGCGGCGGCACCGAAAATCTGCCCGGCATTGTGGGCCTGGCGACGGCGCTTGAGCTGCTGGGCGATGTGGGCGCTGAGGCCACCCGCCAGACCGGCTTGCGCGACGCACTGGAAGCCGGCCTGACGCGCGCACTACCCAAAACCCACATTTGGTGTCAACAGGTAGCACGACTGCCAGGCACCAGCTATTTGCGCTTTGGCCAGTTGTCGGTGGATGTGGTGTTGCAGCGCCTGGAACGCCTGGGCATTGCAGCGTCCAGCGGTGCCGCCTGTTCCGCGGGCGGCACAACACCTTCGCACGTACTCACCGCGATGGGCGTGCCGGCTGACCAGGCTTTGGCGACCGTGCGCTTTTCACTGGGTCAAACCACCACACGGGATGACATCAACAAGCTACTGAGCACACTGCCACCGCTGCTGCAGCCCTTGCTGCGCGAAGAAGCACTGGCCCCCACGCTCGTCACTTCTTGTACTTCGCTGCCTCCCGAGGCGGCCCCGCTTGCCTGGGGCGGCCCGGCGCAGCGTGGATCACCGCTCCTTAAAGCCCACCTTTGACCCCCTATCCCCCTACCAGGAGCCACCCATGAAACTGATGATCCGCAAAGACAGCAAAGGCGTGCTGACCGGCTATGTGCCCAAAAAAGACCTGGAGGAGCCGATCACCGCCATGGCCAATCCCGGCCTGTGGGGCGGGTTGGTGACGCTGGCCAACGGCTGGCAGTTTGACTTGCCCGCCATGCCCGCCGACACCCCGCTGCCGATCACGGTAGAGGCGCGTCGCCTGGCATTGGCAGAAGACGCAGGAGACTAAAGCATGGCACTTACCCCTGAGGCGCTGCGCAGCGCCGGCGAAGTGGTTCAAGCGGCTGCCACCCTGCGTGAAGCGGCGGCCATCTGGCGCCTGCGTGATCCCGCCACGCGGGTGATCGTGGTGGATGCGCTGGACATTCGCGACGAAACACCGGTGTTGCACCTGGGCTCGCGCCGCATTTATCTGGCTACCTCGACCGGCGTTTGCCTGTCGATCACCCAGCAGCCTGAGCACGCCACGGCGCTGGTTTTAGCGGAAGACTGAGCATGGACATCAATGTCATTGCCCCGTTTGAGCCCGAGAGTGCCGGTGCCGATATTTACCTCCAGGATCACAGCCATGACCTATTCTGTTGAAAGCATTGCCCGTAGCCTGGCCACCGGTGCGGTCATTCCGTATCTGGGGCCTGACATGCTGTCGCTGTGTGGCGATGCGACGGTGCCGGGCACACCGCTGGCACTGGCCGAAGCCATGACCGCCCGGGTCAGCGTACCGCACAAAATCCGCAAGCGCCTGACCCAGGCCGCACAGTTCATTGAAAACTTCAAACACCGCAAGTCGGTGGTGCACCTGATGAACGAGGCGTTTGCCACGGTGCCGACACCTTCGGCGCTGCATCTGGCACTGGCCGCCAGCGGTGCCGGGCTGTGGGTGGACACCTGGTACGACGACACCTTTGCTGCTGCGCTGGCGCTGACACCGGGCAACTGGGTGCAGGTGCAAGGCTTGTCGCAATCTGAACATTTTGGGCACTGGACCGGTGTTTACGCGTCAGACGGCACAGCAGTGGCTGAGTTGGCGAGCGATCCGGGCCGCTTGCTCTACAAGCCCCTGGGTAGCCACAGCCCGGCAGGCAACTACCTGGTGTCTGACAGCGACTATGTGGAGGTGCTGACCGAAATCGACATCCAGACACCGATTCCGGCGGCTGTGCAGGCCTGGCGCAGCGGGCGCAACTTTTTGTTTCTGGGCTGCCGCTTTGATGACCAGCTGACACGTTGTTTTGCACGCCAGATCATGAAGCGCTCGAGTGATCGGCACTGGGCGGTGCTGCCCAACGAGCCAACACGCATGGAAGCACGTTTTTTGCAAGAGCAAAACATCACCCGCATGGCTATGCCGCTGGCGGAATTTGCCAACCTCCTGGTGCCCGCCTTGCAACCAGTGGTGACGATCTGAACACGGTTGGAAACCTGTTTTTAACCGCCCCACGGCCTTGAGCCCCATGACACCATAACCACACTGACCGTCCTGCCCTCTGGCAAGTTTTTGAAGTTGCCGCGGGCAGCACCCGGACATCGACCAAGCGAAGGCATTGTTGGCGGCGTAAAAGGCCCGCAACAAGGCGATGCGCGATGACACATGCAGGAGGGGCGCAAGCAGCGACTCGCGCTGGTCCAGGCACTTTCCTGGCGGCTCGGAAAGTCTGCGATAGAGCCCATCCACATGGTGATGATCGCCACAACGGGTAGCAGATTTGGGGTCGGATCCCAATTCGTCACTCTGGCGTGTGCCTGGATGACGGGGCATCAACAAATTGGGCTCTGACCCCAATTCTGCGGGCCATTGGCCCCCGGGCAGGCCCACCGAGCTGCCAGAAATTTATGCAAAATCAGGCTGTAGCGCTTATACAGCAAGCGTTGGCAGCTATTTATTTAATAACACTGGTGGCATCATGCCGTGTTTTGCATAAAAATAGACGGGCCAGGCAGGGTGCCCAGACCTCAAGCGTAATAAGCCGCAACAAAGTCTTCAAAAGGCTCCTGCTGCGCCGCATCAAGCTGTGCTTGCACCGCCAGCGAATCCCGCGCGCTGGCCTGGAACCGTTGATTGTCCTGTGGGCTCAGTGCCACCGCCTGCAGGCTTAGGGTGTGTTTTTTGGACATCGCGTCAGCAAAGTCAAAGTAGCTGCCGTGTTCACGAATCGCTTCAAGCACCTG
>JFJP01027591.1_pt1 | contig 10843 bp, 14 predicted proteins | sample 431651 | NCBI WGS metagenome assembly JFJP01 (sample SAMN02602958, study PRJNA72255) | Microbial mat metagenome, whole genome shotgun sequencing project. | biome: fresh water; feature: sink hole; material: water; isolation source: purple microbial (photo- and chemosynthetic) mats found in...
AAAAATTACACAAATTCTAATATAAACATAAAAAAAAAAAATAGAAAAAAATTAAAAATTAAAAAAAAAAAAAAAAAAAAATTTAAATTTTTTTAAATTACTCCTAAAAATTAAAAAAATTACTTTATCAAAATTTTTTAAAAAAAATAAAATACTATAAATGATTTACTTTGTGTCTAATATTTGGAGCTGTCAAATAATTAAACAATCCATCGACATCATTGTAAATTTGAATTTCAATATCATTCTTCCTTTTATTTTCCCTTTTGATGAAAATCTTCTCAAGGTTTTCTGGCAAAAACGGCTCTACAAATGAGCTCATTTTCTTTTCCTAAATACCCGAATTTCTTAAAAATTAAGAAATGATTTTTTAACCATCAAAACTTGCGAATCGCGAGCAGATTTCCTTGAATCCACGAAAATAGGTGGTGAAATCGTTGAATTCAGCATCTTAGGTGTATTATCATCTTCCCCCATAATATAAAGGCTTAAAACCAAATGAAATTTAACACCCTAAAGAAAAATTTAATTAAAGAATAAAACAGTAAAAAAAAATACTTCATTATTATAAGAGGTTGAAGAGAATTTTATTGCAGAGAAAAAGGCATGCCCATCAAGAAGCTCAATCTTATTTACTCCTCTGAGTCCGATATCAACGAGATGGAAATTATCCTTATGATCTAACACAGCCTTGACGGCAAACAAATGCGACTATTTTTTTTTTTATCAATCCAACAATAAACAACAACTTAATTTTTTTCTATTTTACATATAAATTCTTCGGAGATAACAATAACTCCCCAGTTCCAGAATCCTTTATCTAAAAAAAATTAATCCTACACAAAAACATAAAAATTATAATAAATACCTCTAAACGAACTGAAATATTTGGCAAATTCCAACTTTTATGCCAGTTCCAGCCTAAATCATTGGAAAACTGAAGGGATTTCTCTGTGTCGATGAATAATTTCACATTGGGATCAGGCCCCTTTTCATGGAAAAATGAGAATTAAACAAATTTCAAGGAATTTTACCGATCCTGAAGGGTTTGTTAAAATAATAGAAGGACTCAGATTCCAAAAGACTGTTTTGCCATTGATTTCTCGTTTGAGATTATAGTTGCAAGGGATCCAATCCCATTTGGCTTCGTCTTGAAAAAGAAAAGAATTATGCTAGAAAGAAGAAAGGGAAGAAATAAAAAAACTTGTATTTTTTGCTTCCATTTAAAAAAAGTTTTGAAAATTTGAGGTTTTTATTTTTTATTCTGAAAGATTGGAATATTTATAAAAGATTACATGTTTATAAATCATCCGATTAAAACAAAGATCTGAATATTTTGAACATCCTAATAAAAAACCTGAATTAGCATATTGAGCTCGGTGCGTTTTTTTTTTTTAAATTAAGGTCATTATTATTAAATTATAACAAAATTAATAATGTGTTATTAATTAATTAGTCTCCACATTTTTTTAAAAATTTAGAATTTATTTAAACATCTAAATTTGGATTTTTTGTCAAAAATTCTTCAAAAGAGACTTAATAAAAAAACATTAGAAGTCATCATAATTTTAAGAAATTTACCTCTTCTAACATTAGCAGCAAGTTTTTGAAAATTTGGTTTATTTTCTTCTAGTTTCGTTTTATTTTCTATATTTGTTCTATTTTCGGCATTGGTTTTATTCTCTGAATTGACTTTATTTTCTAAATTGTTTTGCAAATAATTCATATTTTCCATCATTCCCAAATTATTCTTAGTAATGAATTTCAACAGATTTTTTGCTCCTTCATTTTTTCTGACTTCATTCTCGTTTTCTTGCTTTTGCATGAAATCCATAAAATTTATCGCTTTTCTCTTCCGTTCTTTATATTCTTCTTTTTTCACAGTGGTCACACAATCAGTTCTGTGTGGAGAAAATGACTGAATAGTCACTTCACCATGAAAAGAAACTTTTTTGCTTTTTTTCTGAGGGGTTCTTGGAGAAATATTCTCATCTTTTGAAATTTTTTTCGTTTGAAACTCCATAGAATTCGAATGATCAAGCAGAGTTTTGAATTTCTTGGGAATTTTTTCTTCTTTTTTTGGCAAATTACCATAAATTAATAAGGAATTTTCATAAATTTTATTCAAAAATTCATTTATTTCAGCTTTTTGCGTTTTTTCATGAAGAGTTCTGAAGTATTTTTCTTTGGATTCATCAAAAAAAGGGGTAGGTTTTAGAGAAGTTGGAATTTGTTGATCTTTTTTTTTATTTGGTTCAGTAAATAAAGGAGAATTTGTTATTAAAGTTTCGTGCGTTGATTTGTTTATTTCCGAGATTCGGAGATTGATTTTGGTATATTCGCATAAATCGTGAATTAGTTTATATATTTGAAAACCCAAAATTCTTTCAATTCTGTCTAATTTCGTTTCTAAAGTTTGTTTTTGTTGTTTGAAGATAGTATTAGCGATATTCTCATTGAAATAAAGCTCCAGTTTTAAAGAATTTAATATTTTTTCTTTTGTTTTTAGCTTATTTTTTTCCTCAAGGATCTTTTGAGCAAGAAAAATCGGATTATTAATTGTGATTTTCATCTGAAAAGCAGAAAATTTTTTATCTTCCTTAGTTTTTTGCAGAAAAGCCAAAAAGTTTTCTTTTTTTATACTATTTGTTTTTATGAGGGGAAATTTCTTGATAAAATTTTATTTTCAATTTTTTATTATTATTTCATATTAATTTTTAATTTTTTTTCTTAATCAATTTAAACTTTTTGTGTAATTTTTAGCTCCTCTTCATTTATTTCATCCTTGCTCATAATCCTCATATGTCCTTTATCTTTGCTTTCTTCATATTTAACATAACTCTTCTTAATTTTTCTGACATAAAGACAACAAAATGTTAAAATCAAACAAGAACACCCCAAGCCACTAACCAAACCAGCCAAAAGTCCTTCATTCTTGGTAACAACTGTTTCAATCACAACAGGCAGCGTCACCTTAATCTTGTACAATTCGTCTGTAGTGAAATATTCAGAAGAATTACATGTTTTGTCATCAACATCTTTGCACTTCACCTGATAGAATCTCAAATTCATGAAATAATCCCCATAGGCTGTTCCTTTCGTTTTGCAAATCAATGTTCCTGGTAATAAATTCACCTTTAAAACCCCAATATAATCTCCAATAGCTGCAGTATAATAGTTATTCTTCATTGCGATTTGCTTCTCAGTAGCTTCTTTACTGACTTTGAAATGTTCAATCTCACGAATTCTTTCAACATTTAATGTGATTTTCAGCCTGCGATTCAATCCACTAGGATAATTAAATGAATGAGGGAACATTGTGGTATAATCTTTGTAAGAATAGAAAAGAAAAGTGTTTGAAATATAGAAATCTGAATAATTGTAATCGATATGATAACTATCATTGAATTCCAAATCACCCTTTTCATGGAGCAAATATTCATTAAGGAAATATTCAATATCGATTTGACCTTCCAATAAGACAAAAAGCTTCGAATTTGTCATTTGAACTTTTAATGGAGCATATTTCAATGAGAGATTCTTCATGTTGAGTTCGTTTAAATCATTGAGTTGAAGATTGATTTTGAAAAGAAAGACATTTTCTGAATATTTTTCAGTGAAAGCGAGATAATTACCATCAATAAAAAAATCAGTTACATTCATGTTTTTGCTCACAACACCATATTTGTTCAAAAATGGGATTTTATCGAATTTTAAGTTGTTTACTCTAACAAATACATTTTCTGCGGATAGAGAAAATTGTTCAAGATCTGAATTATTCCTTAAAGCAAATAAATAGTTATTGTACATAATAACTCTAGTTATTGGTTCTGAGCTATTTAAGCTAAATTTTTGATAATTTAACCATTTGATCTTTTGTTTATCATCAATATTTATGATAATGACTTCCTCTTGAACCACAATCACAATCTTATGGTATTCACGATTGTATACCATTTTTAGATAAAAAGGCCCATTCATTGCTTTGATAACATTAGGCTCAGAAAGCTTTATTTCATTATAATGATGAAAAACCATTGATTCCTCTCCATCCAACCAGGTTATATTGAAAACCTGAAAAACCCCTGAACTCAATAACACATAAAGCTTATCATCGATCATAAGCAATTGATCTTCATTGTTGAAAATTCCCATATCTGTCTGATCAAAAACCTTCTCAAAATACTTCAAATCAAACTTTGGCTGTTCGTATGAACAAAAACTGGCCATTTTTTTTGTAGATGGGTTTGGTAATGGTAGGCTTTCGATATAATAGACAGGATTTGAAAAGTTGGAGGTATCAAGTAATAGGTAATCATTTGACTCTAGTTCTTCTTCGATAAGGGCATGGGATTGGAAGAATAAAAAGGTGTAAAATACTAGAAGGAAGTAAGATTTCATAATTTTTGATTAAAAATTTAAAATTTTTTTATTGTTTGTTTTATTTTTTGTTTTAAAAGATGATGCTTTATATATTTTGGGGATTTATGCTAGTAGGCTTCCTAATTTTGTATTTAGTCTATTATGGGATTTTTAATCCAATAATAATTCATGAAATTGAATATGGACCTATTAGTTTCTTCTACAAAGAATACAAAGGAAATTATCGACATGTAGGCCAAACCTTTGATAAAATCAAAAGAACGGCCTTTCGCTTCTTCAAAACTATTCAAATAATGGGAATTTATTATGATGACCCTTCACAAATCATCGATTCATATGAGAGTCGTGCAGTCCTGGGATTTTTTCCTCTTTCAGAAGAAAGTAATGAAATCAAATATAAATTTAAAAATACAAATGGCATGGGCTGCGATTTCAAAGAATTACCTTATTGTCAAGCCTTACATGTTAGATTTCCTTATAAATCATTCATAAGTTTCTATGTGATGGGATATAGGGTTTATCCGAAATTGTATGAATATTTAAAAAGAAGAGGCATGGCTACTGTGCATGGGATAATTGAGGAATATCACTTTAAATCAGGGTATATTGATATAATTCTCCCCTATGGCTCTGAATCTGAAAACATTTATTTGACTAAAATCAGCAAACCAAAGTATTATTGTGATAAAAAGTTTGAATAAAAATAAATTTCTTAAAAAAAAAAGAGAAAAAAAAAACTTTTCTTTTATTTTAAAAAAAAACTTTCTTTTGTTTTGAAAAACATTTAGAAAAAAAACTTTCTTTTACTTTTCAAAAAACATATATAGACTTTCAATATTATTTTTTCAAAAATTAAGGATTGGAAAGACTTAATTTTTAATATTATAGCTTTCCTTCAACCAATTTCTCAATTATCTTTTGAACAACTTTAATCCCGCTTCGGCAAAAATAAAACAATTTAAACCGATAACTCTTCTCATATTTTTCTTCATTATATTCAAACTTTTTGATGGTCGCATACATAAAATTCTTCTTATTAAAGAAATCTAAAGCAATGAAACTCTCAGGAATTATCGGTGGAGTGGCTCTCACAGCTGTCAATAGAAAAAAAGGGAAAAAAACTGCATATAGGCCAGTACTGAGTAAAAAAGGAAAGTAATTCGTGATGATCGCGAAAACGAAACCGAATCCCATGAAATAAGAGAAATTAACTTCGAAAAAAGCCAGGTTTTTCATAAGATATGAATCAGTTCCCCATTTATATTCAAAGCAATATAAAGAATAAAGAAAACTTATATGCAATATTTTCATTATATTGCCAATATAAGGCAAAACACCTAATAATGTTATTTGAATAAAGAAGAAAATCACCAAAAACATGCGATAAATTTCATTGGTGACTCTTGTTGCTAAATCGATGTTTCTTGGAAGGAAATTCTTGTTTTCGAAGATTTTCTGTTCAATAGAAATGGCTTCTTCTGCGATATCTCCGAACCAGAAAGAGCTCAGAATAAAGGAAATGAGGTATGTGATTAGTAAGATTGGGTAATAGATCATTTGGAAAATTAAGAGAAATTTCTGAAGGAAATTGCCAAGAAAATTATCGGCATGAACGAAGTTATTCATGAAGATTTCATAAGAGAAAATCAAGCCTAAGAAAAGCACTGCGTTTAAGAGAAAACAATTGAAAATTGATTTTCTGATGGATTTGGATGCTAAGAAATATTCAGCGACTCGAGTAAAACGTAAAGAGTCGATTAATCCATAGATAAATAGAGCAAAATTTGCAGAAATCGTTTGAGTTATGTTGTCCATTTTTATTAATTTTCTTATTTTTTCTTCTTTGAAAACAAAATATTGAATTAAAAAATAATTTATCTAATAATTTCAATAAATATTTTGCATAAACACAATTCCTATGGAATTTAATAGTCATCAAATAAAACTCTTAAGAACCCCTGGAGAAGCTTATAATATGAAAACATGCTTTTCTGCAAGAGATGAGCATTTCGATTGTATGGATAGATTTAAGAATTTGAAGGGTTTTTTATCAAATTAATTTTTTGTTAAATAATTTTTGTTTAGGAGAAGAAAATCATTATAGGTGTCCTGATTCTTTGACGAGTTGGAAGGTAAACTGTGGTCCTGGGATATGGAGAATTCAAATGGAAGATAGGGAATACGATATCAAAGATAGATATTTATATACCGAAGAACAACTGAAAGAATATAACCGCAGAAAAAATGATGTAAGTGATAAATCAGCAGGCCTAAAATCTTTCTCACAAGGGAAATTATAAGAGCAAAATAAAAGTTTTCATTTAAGAACAAATCAAATAAGAAAATTTCAAAAGAAATAAAAAATGAAAAAAGTATTCAATAATATTTTTTTTTCTTTCTTTAAATTTAAATGTCATCATAAATAAAAAAATTTTTAAAATTAAATTTCAAAATCGTATTCAAATTTTTCCAAACCGTTTTTCTCAAAAATACCATGAAAACCAAAATAGGCCGTGATCGTCAAGAATTATTAGACTCCAAACGTAACCGTGAGAAGCAAAACGACGCTGAAATCCAAGGAGAAATCACTGGTGCAATTTATCGAAACGGGCCAATAAGTTCTCGATCTTGCACTGATACACTTTTCTGTGCCTTATATCTCTTTTTCCTGGCTCTCCTTTTCTCAATAAGCATATATGCATATGTAGAAGGAGATATAACGTATATATATACTGGATATGATTCAGATGGTTTATTTGTGTTTTTTGCGAATTTTTATATAAATTTTGTATAGATGGAGCATGTGGGGTTGGATCAAGAGCTGATTATCCTTACTTATATTTCGCCAGTCCTGAGACTAACATAAGTATGACAGTATGTGTATCTGAATGTCCAACTAGCAGTGATAGCACTTTAAATTGTTATGTGAATTCGGTGATCACTGATTGTTCCACAAGTGAAATCTATTCATCGACTGAATGTTTTTTTTTATTTGAATTTGTTCGTTTGTAATTTTCTTTGTTTGATTAGATAATGATGTAGCATGCATTCCCACTGACGCTTCTTTATATGCCTTTGTGAGTGCTTATCTATCTCAAGGTTATTGGGAAACATTTGTGGAAATATTTGAAGATAATTGGATTATTTATTTGTTAGCTGTGGGTTTTTCTTTTTGTTTAACGTAAAACTAATATATTTCTGTGTAAAGAAAATGTTTCTAATTTATAAATTTTAGCTTCTTTTTATTGCTTTTGTTGCTTTTCTTCCCAAAATGTGTGACTTGGACTTTTGTTGTCGCTTCAGTGACCCTGCTTTTGGTGTCTGCTTCTTTATTTATGATTTTATATGCAGATCCGACGTAAGAAAATTTTTTATATGAAAATAAATTTTATTTTAATTTTTTTATAAGAATGCTTTCAAGTTCTATTTCGTCGGATGCGATTTCTGATGAGTTTAAACTCGCAATTTCAATCATTCTGTTTATTGTCTCAATATTATCGATTATCTATATTTTTTTCAAAATGAAAAAACTCGCAGCTGCAATTGCCTTCATGGAGGTCATTTTAATTTTAATTCGACCATAAAATTAATTTTGTTTCTTTTAGACAACTTCCCTCTATCTTAAGCAAATTTGGACGTCTTTTTGTTTGCCTTTGATATTTTTAATTATTGTTTGGGTTTATGTTTTAATTGCAGGATACCTTTGCTTGTAAAGTTTTATTTTTTTATTTATTTTACGTTTTTTTTTTTTAAAAAAAAGATTGATTTACACTATTGGAGACGTTTACAAGGATTCTGACACCACATCCCCTTTTGGACTGATTTTTCCTTCAACTGAAGGTTGGATTTTTTTGGCGATCCATTTGCTTGGCACGTTTTTCAACTTGTCCTTTATAGTTTGTACCTATTTGTTTTTGTTGAATGGTGCTAGCTCATATTGGTATTTTTCGACTATAACGACTGTAGCTGGCCAATCAGCAATTTTAGATGAAAGCAAAAAACCTGTCTCTACAAGTTCAACACCTAAAATTTATCCCCTATGGTAAAAATTAAAACTTTTTCAATTATAATTATATTTTTTTTTTTTTAATTCTATTTTTTTCTCTCTAATTCTAATGTTTATTTGCAGGGAATCAACCAAATTATATTTTAAATATCACATTGGTTCTGTTTTTGTTGGCTCAGTTTTAATTTCGTTATTTAGCTGGTTCAATTATCTTTTCGGACATCTTTATGTAAAAAAAACATTTTATCAATTAATTTGTCTTAATTTGTACCAGAATAAAATAGCTAAATGGAGAGATTATGCAGCAGCAAAATCGTGTATCCATATTTTTTTAACAGGAGTGTTGTGTCTCTTCTACTTCTATGAAAAGTTCATCAGATATATTAGTCGAAACGCTTTCGTTCAAGTTTTTTTCTAATAATCGATAGGATTTCATTGAGAGAGATTTTTTTTTAGATGACTATCACTGGCTCCAACTTTTATCAATCTTCGAAAGATGCTTTTCAATTGGTTCAAAGGAATAATAACTCATATTACCCGATTCAAGGATTAGGAGATTTCATCATATTTATGGGTCAATTATTCATCATATTGGCGACATCTATCACATCTTTTATTATCGCGATTGAATTCTTTGCAGAAAGTGTTGAAACATCACTTGAAGTTTGCGCGGTAAAAAATCTTAATATTGTTTGTTTTTTTCTATTTTTTCAATTTTTTTATTTGAGATTGCAATGATTATTTCATATGCTTCTTGTAATTTGACAATGCTCGTTTTTTCAGCTATTAACGATGCAGTTTTGGTCAATTACCTATTAGATGTTGAGATTGAAATTAATAACTATGGAAAAAGCGAACCTTACCATGCCCCTGCGCCTTTAAAGGCATTCCTAGCTGATCCTCAGCACCAAAAAGATTTGATTAGTTAAAAGAAATAAAAAAAAAAATTCTAAAGAATAATGAATAAAAAATTAGGACTAAAATCCTTATTTATAAGAAAAAAATTAATAAAAAATTTTAATCACAGAGAAGAAAAAAATTAGAAGAAATGTTTCTTAGAAAATCAGATTCAATAACTAAAAAATTCTCATTATTTCTTAAGTTCATTCAAAAATTTAAAGATTTTTTCTTCACATATCTTTATTTTATAAGCATGAGGTTTTATTTTCATGTGTATTATTTGGATTAAATTTGATCTTGGATGATATAGACTAATAAGAATCATTGCAATTATAACATTCAATAACCTTGCTGGCAGCGGAATAAATATGCCAATTAAAGGATTTAATTCCGTTAAACCCATGAATAAAACCCAATAAATTAGCCAAAATTTTGTGGGATTTTCTGATTTGAAATTTACATCAAATTTAAATTTGGTGGGTTTTTTTTTTAAAAGGACAATTGATTTATAAAATGGATAGCAAAATCCTAGAAAATACATTAATTTATCAGAAAAAATTCCAATCATCATCATAACGAGAATCAAAACCAAAGTCCCCAAGATCAGGTTTGCAAGGGAGATGTTTATCTTTTTTGAAAGATGAAGCAAAGGTTTAAAATCTTTGAAATCTTCATTGAGAGTTTTTTGAATCTTCATAAAATAGAGATTTTGGGGGTTTGACATTCTTAAGAAAATAAGAATTTCTTTTTACTAAAATTAATATTTATTGAAAAAAAATTATTTCAATTATTCATTGAGTATTTATTGATGGTTTCTTTCTAAAAAAACGGATATTTTTTTTGAAATATATAAAAACCTTTGCGTTTTAATATTTTCCATAATTTTTTAGAGATAAATAAATCCAAACTTCATTTCATTCAATGCTTGATTTAATTGAATTTGATGCCATGATCTACATTATTCCAATCGTGGCCTTTGTTCTAGGCTATTATTTCACTGGATGTTTTGAAAAAACCAAAATTCACGCTTCAGAAGATGATATTATTCCGATTCGAGGAGGAGAAATTTTCGCGATGAACAAACAAATTATTCAAAATCTGGGTTTCTTCACAAATTAAATTTCAAAGAAAACTGAATAATTTCTCTGATGTGCACATAAAAATTAAAGATAAGCCTTTGTGGATTTTTATAAATTCATGTTTTTTCTTTATATTAATTAATATAAAACTTTTTTTATATGAGACAATCTGAAAAAACTTGAATGTTTGTTATGAAAACAATTTTTAGTTTAAAAAAAAATAATTCTTTGTTTAAAGCTTTATAAATCTGGTAGTGTTCTTCGACATATTGGGCAAATCGCTTTAATTTTATCCATTTCAGCAGTTACATGAAATTTATGATTGCAAGAAGTTCTTAAAATTTGCTTGAGACTCTCATCGAATTTCGTATATCTGAGCGATATTTTTATTTTATTTTTGAAAAATGTGGGCTCATTATGCAGATCTATCATTTTCTTTCATTTAATTTTTGTTTTTTTAAAAATCTTCAATTGG
>JFJP01040667.1_pt1 | contig 10843 bp, 8 predicted proteins | sample 431651 | NCBI WGS metagenome assembly JFJP01 (sample SAMN02602958, study PRJNA72255) | Microbial mat metagenome, whole genome shotgun sequencing project. | biome: fresh water; feature: sink hole; material: water; isolation source: purple microbial (photo- and chemosynthetic) mats found in...
ATCCTATAGATATAAAACTAGTCTTACACAAAAGTTATTTGTTTATTATCTTTTTATTTGTTTAGCAACCATCTTTGTTTTAAGTATATACTCCTATTATTCGGCCAAAAACGCACTTATTTCGAGAACTTACGATCAGTTAACATCAATACGATTTGAAAAAGCCCAAAGCCTAAACCGATATTTTGAATTAAAGAAATCAAATCGAGACTCTGCTTTGACCAAGAATGATATAGAATCGATTAATTCGTTGATGTTCAATACAAATCCACGTAATGATCTTGGTAAAACAGGTGAAGCATATCTTGTTGATAATAATTTCATAATGCTTTCAAGTTCGAGATTCGAGGATTATAAGAATTCGACTATAAAAGTTAAAACAAAAGCTACAGAAGATGTCTTTTCAGGGAAATCAGGTACCAACGAGTACCTAGATTATAGGAATGTTAAGGTTTTTGGATCCTACTCATCTCTGGAAATTTCGAATAATAAATGGGCCGTTATTGCAGAAATAGATGTTGAAGAAGCGATGGTTTCAATTTATACATTAAGAAATAGCATTATTCTGTTAAGCATAGTTGTTTCGTTATTTATCTTTGTTTTGGTTTATATCATTTCCAGAAAAATTTCACTACCGGTTATTAAGCTAAAACAAGCAGCCGAAATAATTGCTTCTGGCAATTATTCGGTGCATTTAGAAAATGATTCAAACGATGAAATTGGCGAACTTACCGAAGCATTTAACAAGATGTCGGAGAAAATCAACATTCAGACCCAGGAATTAAAACACGAAAAAGAAAAACGCATAACGTCGATGATTGATGGTCAGGAAATTGAGCGACAAAGACTTTCGCGTGAATTACATGATGGTTTGGGTCAATATATACTTGCCACAAAAATGAAACTGGAGCGATACGAAAATGCTACGCCCGAATTGAAACTTCAGATTGTAGAGGAAGCAAAGAGTTTATTAGCGACTATTTCTAAAGAAGTAGTTAGCATGTCAGAAAACCTTGCTCCGCCAGTATTAAATCAATTTGGGTTGATTTCGGCAATAGAAAATAGTTGCGAAGAAGTGCGCAAAAATTCTGGAATTAAGATTGAATTTACACATAATGCAGAAGAAAAAAAGTGTGACGAAAAAGTAAAAATATACCTTTATAGAATACTACAGGAAGCACTTACTAATATTGTTAAACATGCTAAAGCTTCGGAAGTAATAATCAGCCTCGATTTGTCTGATCAAATAAATTTAACTATTTCCGATAACGGAATTGGATTTAACTTTGATGAAAATTATAAACCCGGAAACGGAATTTCAAATATGCGCGAACGCACAGAATTGCTTGGAGGAACATTTGAAATCGTTCAGGATAATGGTACAATAATAAAAATCAACATATAGATTATTCGTATGAAAACAACTATAATTCTTGCCGATGATCACCAGATATTTAGAGATGGAATAAAATCCTTATTAAGTGACGAAAGCAACCTGGAGATTATAGGCGAAGCATCGAACGGTGACGAGCTATTAAGCTTATTAAAAATTAAATCCCCTGAAATTCTTATATTGGATGTGTCAATGCCACGAATTACCGGAATTGAACTTACAAAAATCATTACCCAACAATACCCTGATATAAAAATTCTAATTTTGTCGATGCATAAAAACGAGGAGTTTGTAATCAATGCAATGATAAATGGAGCAAAGGGTTATTTACCAAAAGATACATCAAGAAAAGAACTGCTCGATGCCATTGCATCAATTTCAAATGGAGATGAATATCTAGGTAAATTAATATCTTCATCCATCTTAAAAAGTTATATTAAAAAATCATATTCGGGCTTTGATCGATTAGATAAGGATGAACAACTTACTAGTCGTGAAATAGAAATAATTGAACTGATTGGCAAAGGATTTTCGAATAAAGAAATAGCGGAAAAGCTTTTTATAAGTGTTCGTACGGTTGATAGTCATAAAAACCACATTATGTGTAAATTGAAACTACGAACTACAGCCGAACTTATAATTTATGGAATAAAGAATAAGATAATTGAGATTGAATAATTGCCTGTAATTAAACTTAAAACACCAGTTATTTCTGTTCTTTTATGATTTTAGGAATTATTGGCCAGTTTTTTCAACCCGATAAACATTACAATAACAGGTAACAAAATTATAAGAACGACAATAACAAAAGAAAATCGTCCTAATCCGCATATATATCCAAAGGAGTTTAGAATTATTCCTATAATGGCAAAATTGAAGATCACTAAGGTATTAAATCTTAATACCTTTAGAATTTTACGTACAAAAAAGACTATTTTATCTCTTCCGGCAGGAGTCGTTTTATAAGGTACGTTATAGTATTTTTCACCAATAAAACCAGCAAAAACAACAATTATGTAAATAACAAAGCCTAATGAAGCAAGCAAAAACAAAGTGCTTTTGTTTCCATAAGCATCAGGAAGACCATAAAAGTTATAATGTACAGGAATTTCTTGCGGCAACCTTTTATAATAAAATAAAGGTATAAAAAAGAGACAAATAGCAAGAAGAAAGCATAAACCCTCAAAGAACTTGTTTGTAACCTGATTTTCTTGTCTGACTTTATTCATATTATTTCTATTTGATCCTTGGAATTCTTTGTTCCAATATCAGTAAATCAGCTAAAACAATTGCAGTGACAGCTTCGAGAACTACCGGAACACGCAGAGCAATACAAGTATCGTGACGACCTTTTATTTCGAGTTTTTCTATTATTCCGGATTCGAAATTCATGGTTTGTTGCGGAGCAGCAATACTCGATGTGGGTTTTACTGCAACCCTGAAATAAATTTCGTTACCGTTTGTAATTCCACCACTTATTCCGCCAGAGAAATTTGTATTTGTTTTTCCATTTACATCAACAAAAGCATCGTTATGCTGACTGCCGGTCATTTTTGCTGATTGAAACCCTGAGCCAAATTCAATTCCTTTAATTGCCGGAATTGCAAAAACAATATGACTAATTAACGATTCGAATGAATCGAAGAAAGGTTCACCCAAACCGATAGGTACATTTTTAGCACAGCATTCGACTATACCGCCAATGGAATCGTTATTTTTTATCGCATTTTCAATAGCTTTTTCACTATCTTTTAATCCACCTGCCTCGATAAGAGTTGCTTTAACCATTATTGGATTAATGATTTTTTTGGCAATTACACCTGCGGCAATTAATCCAAGCGTTAGTCGACCTGAGAAATGTCCTCCACCCCGATAGTCGTTAAATCCACCAAACTTCATTTTGGCTGTATAATCTGCATGCCCGGGTCTGGGTGTTGCTAATAACTCATTATAATCTTCGGATTTGGTATTTTTATTTTCGAAACCAATTATTATAGGTGCACCCGTTGTTTTGCCATTAAAAACACCTGATTTAATCATTGGCCAATCTTCTTCAGTTCGGGGAGTAGTACCTTTTGCACCAGCTTTGCGTCGTTGAATATCTGTTAAAAATTCCTTTTCGTCGATTTCTAGTCCTGCCGGGCAACCATCAATTAGCACTCCTAATTCGGTGCCATGCGATTCGCCATAAATATGAACCCTGAAAATTCTACCAAATGTATTCATAACTGTTTGTTTAAAATCGAAATGAAAGTACAGAATTTATTGTAACGATCAAAATTTAGGAAGAAATTGTTACTGGGTGGCTGGTTGCTGGTTACCCTCCTTCGGCGGGCAAGCTGGTTGCTGGTTTCCATTTCCCTTATACCTTATACCCTATACCTTTTGTCCATTCTATAAAATGAGTCTTTCTGCCAGTCGCAAATTTTCAGGATCAAACTTAACAACCGCAAGTTCTGGTTTATTATATGCTGCTGAGAAAAGCACTGTTTTTCCAATTTTATCAGACCAAAATCCCGTTATTTCTGATGATTCGTGAATATGGCCGTGTAGTGTTAAAAGAGGTTGTTTTTCTTCTATAAAACGACGTAAAGCAATACTTCCAACATGTACATCGAGTGGCACATGCTCAAAGGTTTTACCATCTAAAGCCGCACGATCAAGATTCGTTTGATAGGGTGGTGTATGAAAAAGCAAGATCGATTTTTCGGGTTGAAAACCTTGAGTTAACACTTCAATATCTTTTTGAATAGTAGCATATTCAATATCTATATTTTCGGTTATTGTGCGTTTTCCTTCGATTGGGTGTATACAACCCGGATCGACATAACGGGAAACATCATATCGTTCCCAATCTTTCAATAAAAATGGCGATGGAGGAATATTTGCATAACCAAAAATTTCATAACCCTCCCATTCATATCGTCTGTTATGCATATAGTTCCATATTCCTTCTGATTCGGTATCAATTATTCTTTTTTCTTCGATTTTGGGATCATCATTTCCAAGAATTATAAAAACCCTTGGGTATTGGTTTATTAGTTCATTTTTTAAGCTTCGAAACCCAGATATTAGAATATCTTCAATAAAATCATCAGTTTCTTTAAAATTAAATTCCGCAGCTGAATTATGGTTATGAGGTAATAGGTCGCCACCAATAAATACTGCTGCTGGTTTTTCGGTTTTTATCAAACTAAAAAGTTTATGGTATCGATCAATTCTACCATGTAAATCAGAAACGAATAAACAATGCATAAATTATTTTTTTCTAAGTAAGCGAGCCTGATTAAATGGATTTTTTATCATCATAGCAAAACTATTTTGTTCTGAAATTTCCTTTTCCGTTATAATATGTAAATCAATAATTCCATTTTCTAGTTTATAACCTGTTTTTTGTTGATTAAACTCAGCAAGAGAATGGCTCCATCCAGCAATCCATGATTTAAAAAGCTCTACCTGCCTGTCGGTGCCAATAAAATAAACCAGCAAATCGATATCACTTGCAGGTCCTGCATTGGCCTCTTTTGTACTACCAATTAGATATATGGCTTCAATTCCATAATATTCAAAATCAGTTTTATCTGTTATCGTTTGAGCCATTCGAAAACGCCATTTCCAGTGTTCATCACCAAAGCTTTTAAGGTATTTAACACCATCTATATCTTTTGTTTGGTCTGATAACAATTTTACCGTTCCTTCCAATCGATTGAAAAATATAAATCTACTTAAGCTATGAGCTATATTATTTAAAAGCTTTTGTTCTTCAGGCAAAAATGGGTCTGTATCAAAGGGAATATCAGTATAAAATACTTTTATTGTTCCTACAATATTATTATCAACGATAAGTTCTGCCATCTGAAACTGTTTAGTTTCTTTAAAACCTGGAAGTGAGTATTTCTCACCATCGATTTCTATTTGAGACACACAAATAGTTGAAAACTGCCATCCATTTGGAATAACCTCCAAAATCTTTAATATTAATTCATTAAAACTTAAGGATGAATTACGAAGTGTTTCTTCGATATCATATATGCATTTAAGTTCTTTGGCTCTTTCCTGTAGCGGTTTAAGTTGTCCAAAATCCATGACAAAGTATTTTCAGAAATATACAAAAAATTAAATAAACTCACTCAACCCCAACCAACGATCGGTTTTTTTATCCAATAAATGAATGATTTCGCCTATTCGTTTCGATTTTTGTATCAAATCTTCATTTTTAAGATTTCCTGCATTTATTTCGTTTTCAAGGGTAGATTTTTCCAATTCAAGATCAGCAATCTCCTTTTCTAACTGTTCGTATTCCCTTTTTTCCTTAAATGATAGTTTCGTTTTAGGTTTATCATCCCTTACTACATTTTTCTTTGTTGTTATAATGGATTCTTTGATTTGAGTTTTCTCAGTTTTTACTATCCATTCTCGGTATTGTGAGTAATTACCAGGAAAATCCTTAACTATACCATCTCCCTGAAAAACAAAAAGATGATCTACGATCTGATCCATAAAATATCTATCGTGCGATACAACAAGAACACAACCATCAAAGGTTGTGAGATAATCTTCCAACACACCAAGAGTCATAATATCGAGGTCGTTTGTTGGCTCATCAAGAATTAAAAAATTAGGTTTGCGCATTAAAACAGTTACCAGGTATAACCTTCTTCTTTCGCCACCACTCAGTTTCGAAACCTGCGTGTATTGCATATCAAAAGGAAAAAGAAAATAATTTAAAAACTCTTTTACTCCCATTTCCCTGCCACCACCCAACGAAACAACTTCGGCGATTTCCTGTACTATATCTATAACACGCTGGTTTTCTTTAAATTGAATACCTTCCTGCTTGTAATAACCAAAAACAACTGTTTGACCTGCATCAATAATTCCAGAATCGGGTTGAATGTTTTGGGTAATAATATTCAGAAAAGTTGATTTTCCTGTACCATTATCACCAACAATGCCTATTTTTTCGCCTCGTGTAAAATTATAGCTAAAGTCTTTGATTGCTATAAAATCATCAAAATTTTTATTTAGTTTTTTAATTTCCAGTATTTTTTTCCCCATTCGTGATGATTGAACATTAATCTGAATTTGTTCATCATTTCTACTTTGAGAAGCTATATCCTTTAACTGGAAATAATTATCAATTCGATATTTTGCTTTATGACTCCTTGCTTTAGGCATCCTACGCATCCAATCTTCTTCTTTACGAAGACTATTTTTTGCTCGTTCAACCTGCATTTCTTCATTATTTAAACGTTCTTCGCGCTTTTCCAGAAAATATGAATAATTACCTTTGTAACTATATATTTTAGAATTATCCATTTCTATAATTTCATTACAAACTCTGTCAAGAAAATAACGATCGTGGGTTACCATCAATAAGGTTGAATGCATATTCTTAAGATAGCTTTCGAGCCACTCAATCATATCGAGATCGAGGTGATTAGTAGGTTCATCAAGCAACAACAAATCGGGTTCATCGATTAAAACCGATGCTAATGCAACACGTTTCTTTTCACCACCCGAAAGTGTTGAAATTTTCTGATCAAACCGATCGATTTTTAGTTGAGTAAGAATTGATTTTACTTTAACCTCATAATCCCATGCTCCAACTTGCTCCATCTGTTCTGTAGCTTTTGAAAGCAAATCTTTATCATTATTTTGTATAGCGGCTTCGTACTGTATAATTGCTTCTTTAACTTTTACTGATGAATGCAATACTTCGTTCAGGATTGTATTATTTGGATTTAATAGCGGGTTTTGTTCCAGAAAACCAATGGTTATATCATTACGGAAAATAATTTTACCAGTATCTTGTGAATCTTTTCCAGTAATAATATTGAAAAGTGTTGTTTTACCTGTACCGTTTTTTGCGATAAGGGCAACCTTTTGATCTTTATCGATAGTAAAACTTATATCCACAAAAAGTAACAAATCGCCAAACGATTTTTTCAAATTCTCAACCTGCAAATAATTAACCATATAAATTAATCTGTAAACAAGTGCAAAGCAACATAATTATTCAGATTAACCAAAAAAAAATGGTATAAATAATAGGTGTCAATAAAATTAAGAAATGAATAATATGGACTCTAAAAAACGTTGTTTGAAGTATTATTCAAAACTTTATTTTTTTTATTCTATCAAAAAAGTAATTTTCTTTTTTGTAATGTAAGGTGAATTATCTAAATTTCTGTAATAATTGAATATATGGAAATAATGAAGAAGAATTTTTTATCAGTTTTATCGATTCTATTATACAATTGTTCATTATTTTCTGCTCCACTAATTCAGGAAAATAAAATCATCAGCCAAAACATTACAATAATTGATATGAATTTAGAAAACATATCAAAAAATATCAATTTAAAAAATGACAGTATAAAATATCTAACTCATAAAACGTTAAAACTTTCTGAAGAGAATAACTATTTAAAAGGAATTGAAAATAGTTATTATTATTTGGGAAGGTTCTTTCAATTAACAAGCCAAACCGATAGTGCTCTTTATTATTATGAAAGAGGATTAAAAATTGCAAAAGAAAATAAAAGTGATTTAGTTACAACTTTTTATGTAGGGATAGCAAATATTTATTGGGATACAGGCGATTATAGCAAAGGATTGTTAATTACTTTTGAAGTTAAACAGTATTTTGAGTCGTTGGGTATTATTGATCAAAAGTACGAAGTTTTTAATTATGCTGGATTGTATTACGAAGGTATTCTCGAGTATGCCAATGCATTAGAAAATTTTCAAAAGGGATCAGATATCGCTTTAAAAAAAGGTGAATTGGGTTATGCTGGAGTAATTTATGCCAACATGGGAAGGGTTTATAATAAACTGATGAAATATGATACTTCTATTTTATTTTTTAAGAAAGGCGTAGCACTCGAAATTGAAAATAACCTAACAAGAAATGCCGGAAGATCATATTCAACATTAGCAACTGTTTTTCTTAATCTGAATCAGTTAGACACAGCCAAAATCTATCTTGAAGAAGCCTTAAACTGCAACATAATTGCAAATGACAGTACTGGGCTCGTTAGAACATATATTGCCTATGGAAAGTATTTTATAATTCAAAAGGATTATAACCAGTCGATTAGTATTCTTAACAAAGCGATACCCATCGCTACTAAATTTCAAAATAAATCAGAGCTAGTAGATATATACAGACTATTAGCACAAAACTATGGTAAAATTGGTAATTATAAGGAGTCTGGTAATTACTATTCAAAATATATAGATACCTACCAGCAGGTTTATGATATTAAAAGAATTAATCAGGTAAGTACACTTGAGCATCAGCTAAAAATTACACAAAAGGAGAATGAAATAAATTTGTTAAAAATTGATAAACAAAAAACAGTTTCTTCTTATTTACTAATTATCTCTATATTGTTATTAGTTATTAGTACTTCATCAATCATTTTTATTATAAATATCAGAAAAATAAACAAAAAGTTGATTGAACAAAACAAAAAAATATCTGAACAAAAGGATATTCTGGAAGAACTAAATAAACAACTTATACTTGCAGAGCAAAACGTGAATTTAGCTGATGAATTAAAAACAAATTTTATTAATATCCTTTCGCATGAGATTAGAACTCCTTTAAATGGAATTGTTGGTTTTTCTTCGTTAATGGTAGATGCAGAAATTTCGAATCAGGAAAAAATTGAAGCCGCAAATATTATTAAGAAAAATAGTGATGATCTTATATCTACCATCGAGGGCTTGGTTGATCTGTCGTTAATAAACTCAAATCAATTATTAATCTACAGAGAAAAGTTTGATATTTATTTCTTTATGAATAATCTAAAAGATGATTTTTTAAATATAAAAAATAGTCTATCAAAAGATTTAGTTACAATCAATTATGTTCCTGATGCTAACTATTCAAATTATTTAATTAAAACAGATAATCATTTATTAAGAAAAATTTTATTTAAACTAATAAATAATGCGATAAAATTCACAAACCGTGGGAAAATAGAATATGGTTTTTTGCTTGATAAAGATTCTATTACTTTTTTTGTATCTGATACAGGTATAGGAATACCAAAAGAATCCGGAGATACCATATTTAATCAATTCGAAAAAGGAAAAAATGTACCAAGAAACTCCAGTGGATTAGGAATTAGTCTTACTCTGGTAAAGAAATATATGGAGCTATTAAGTGGTAAAATATGGTATGAATCAACAATAAATAAAGGAACAAAGTTTTATTTTGAAATACCAATACATTAGCAAATTACATGACCAAAAAAGAACGATTCGAAAGAATTATTGAATATTTTAAAACATACCAACCCATTGCTGAAACTGAACTCGATTATAAAACTCCTTTTGAATTAATTGTAGCGGTTATTTTAAGTGCACAATGTACCGATAAAAGAGTTAATATAATTACGCCACGATTGTTAGAGAGATTTCCAACAGCATACGAAATGGCACAGGCTTCCGTTGATGAAGTATTTTCCTTCATTAAAAGCTGCTCGTACCCAAATAATAAGGCAAAACATTTGGTTGGAATGGCAAATATGCTGGTAGAAAAGTTTAATGAAGTTGTTCCAGACGATATTAACGAACTCCAGAAACTACCTGGTGTTGGTCGCAAGACTGCCAATGTAATCGCTTCGGTAGTTTACAATAAACCAACATTGGCTGTCGATACACATGTTTTCAGAGTCTCAAAAAGAATTGGTTTAACCACAAATGCTAAAACACCACTCGAAACAGAAAGACAACTTGTAAAATATATTCCGGAAAATTTAATTCCAATAGCTCATCACTGGCTTATTCTGCATGGCAGGTATGTTTGTATTGCACGAAAACCGAAATGCGAAAGTTGTGGAATTTCACAATACTGCAACTATTTTTCAGAGAAATAATAGCCTAAAAGAATTATTAAAAAATTCATTAGACTTACTAGCAACCAGCAACCTGCTTTCGGCAGGCAAGCTTGAATCTTGTATCTTGTATCCTATCTAATCCCAGCTAAAAACCATTTCTGTAAACTGATCTCCTTTAGTTAATGCTTTTCTAATAGTATATTTTGGGTTTCGGCAATTAGTAAGTTCTAACGCTTTCTGGCACCAGGCACCAATTCTAAACTCTAATGCAGGATTTATTTTAGAAAATTTGGTAATTATTAAAATAACAGATTTATTTCCATTTTCTGATACACTAATTTCGCATGGCTGGTAATAGGTAGTCATTATTTTTGTAGCCCGTTTCATTAAAAACTGTGGAGAAGCAACCAGAAGAAAAACCTTATAAACACCTTTCAAAGCATATTCAGCACTAAACCGACCAAGCGCTTCGCCGGCAGCTTTTGCATCACCTTTATAAAACATTTCAATGATTTTGTCAACAGGTTTGATATACGCATCATCAATCGGAAACCAATCTGTAAACTCGGTATTTCCTGTATAAAGCTCCTTTGATTTT
>JFJP01040668.1_pt1 | contig 10843 bp, 18 predicted proteins | sample 431651 | NCBI WGS metagenome assembly JFJP01 (sample SAMN02602958, study PRJNA72255) | Microbial mat metagenome, whole genome shotgun sequencing project. | biome: fresh water; feature: sink hole; material: water; isolation source: purple microbial (photo- and chemosynthetic) mats found in...
AATTAGTCACGGCTGAAGATCCTGCCGTGTTGCAGAAGAAATGCGAAGACTTGTTTCTTGCCCAGTTTGGCGTAGAACTTACCGATGAACTCCGTGAGTTATTCAAGCAAACGGAGGCGGACAAGTGAAAACCGAGTATATGTATATGTGGGTTCGCCGCGACTTGCCTGTACCGCATCAGATTGTGCAAGCAGGTCACGCGGCTGCCTCTATCGGTAAATCCTTTCACGACGACACCAACATTGTCTTGTGTGCGGCGACGGATGAACTTGACTTGTTGAACATATCACGCTACCTGGACGTTCACAACATTAAGCATGTCATGTTTTACGAACCTGATGTTTCTGCACATACGGCAATTGCCACGCAACCGCTGTTTGGTAACCAACGTCGGCCGCTTCGTAGATTTAGTTTGATGAAGTAATAGACGTAAAAAAGCCCGCACTCCAAAACATCGGAGGCGGGCTTTCTTTGTTTATACCGTAGGTAATTACCGCACAATATATTCAGCGGCCAACGTCTTCACTTTATGAAACGTGGAGTTGTCGACAATGTATTTCAATTCGGCTTGTGTCAGCACATCTGCGTTGTTGCGCAGGTTTGAGCATAGTGCATCTTCCTCGCCGTCAATCGTGTGTGCCAAACTCATGGCAAATCCACCGATCTGCCCGGCAGCTTCTGCTTTCATTGACTGCACTTCTACCGATTGTTGGTTCACGTCAAGTTCAAGTGAATGGTTGATGTCTAACAGACGCCGTTTCTCTTTCTGCGCGGGCTCATTATTCAACAAGGCTTCAGCATCCTTATCCGCAATTAGCGAGATAATGCCTTTTGATACCAGGCGACGGAAATCGGGGCTTGACAAGATTGCATTTTTTGTTGCAGATTCCGTCAAGTCGAGCGGAATGAAAGTCACCGGAATTCGTACAACCGTAGCACGACCATTACCTTCTGTTACGGTAAAATTTATGATACCTTTTTGCTGCCCATTACCACCAGACGTGTTCATTACAAACACCTGCGAGGAGGGTGATTGCTCTGCCTGACCGATTGTAATTAGTTTTGCTTGTAACGTCATGCTATTTTTCCTTTCTTTGGTTGAATACTTCTAACCAGGATTTCATACCTAGTCAACTTTATGCCGAGAAGCAGGTGTTGCGAAAACTGTTTACATTCACCTTCTGATCTTTGTACAAATTTCTTCCATATTTCATCATCTAAGAAGTATTGCCACATCCAATTTTGCCAACCGAGGCGTTTTATCTTCAGTGGGTATTCCTGTTCTAGCAGTCGCATGTCTGCCTGCTTGTACCGCTTTAACGGTTTGAAATTCTCTGCAATCCAATCAATATAACCGCGTAGTACTAGGATTGCTTTAACATTTTGCACAGCACTCTTGCGGTGCATTTGTACCAACCGTGTACTGATTTTGCGGTTTTTGAACTTGTAGAGGTTCAACTCAGCGTCACTGAACTGCTTGGTACCTTCAGGTTTACGTCGGTCTAACTCTAGGCAATGGTGTTGTGTTTCCGCTGTATAATGTTTGCACGTAGGTATATCGCAGTGCCGTATCTTATACCAATCAACCAGTGGGCAGGTAACAGTGTCGGTCATCTTGTATCTAGTATCTTCTTTTTGAGTTGTTGACTAGTCACTACTCGGTAGTGAGGTTCTTCTAAGGCTAATGTAGCACCGTATAGCCCAATACCCACGGCATCAATTCTATGCGGTGCAATCCCGTAGGGTTTTAGGTCTGCGTAAAACGTGTCTAGCACGAAGCGTTTATTAATAGCATTTTTCCAAGTTGCAGCGGGTATAAAACAAACCTCAGTGCCGAAAATACTGGCTAGTCCACCGAGCATCAGATTTACCGACTCAATGGTAACGCCCTTCATGCCGCGGGTCATGTAACGTTCTGCGCAGGCAAAGTGCGGATTGAATTCCCGTTTGATTGCTCGTATCTCTGCCATAAACTTCTTCAACTGCTTACCCACCCCCGGCCCATTCATCTCTTTAACCGGGTTGCGTATCATCCCATGCGCGACTACGTCGTATTTTGCAGTCTTGAGGTGATAATCAACAATTGAAAAGGCACAGTTGACAGTACCTGGATCTATTCCCATTACGGTAAACATAGTTGACCTTTCGTTTTGTTGCAACAAATTACATTCCGCAAGGTCATTTTAGAAATGCTGCTTTTTACTGAATTGTTAGAGCTTTACCAAGTCACCGTTACATAATTTACGGTAGGCATACGCCGGACGTATTGGGTTTTTCCACAAGGAAAGCGAGATTGGAAAGCGTCGATCCCATTCATGTTCAGAATACGGTTTATCACAGACTTCACAAACGCAGTCGCCGTCGGCACGACGTGCTCTTTGCACCGGTGTTAGCGTATTATTAGATATTGTTGCCATTGTCTTGGGTAGTCACAGTTGTCCAACGGTTTAAAAATGGGGGCAATGTCAGCGTCTAAATATCCAGCCAATCCGCACCCAACACGGGTTATGAAAAACATTAAATCTTGCCGTGCCTGAGCATAGTCTAGGAATTCTCGAATGTTGCTTTCAATCACCGGCAAGGTTAGTACCTGAAGTTGTTTATCTTTTGTCGGTATCGCATAAGACATGCCAGTTCTACCTTCACCGACTCCGTAGCGGGCACCAAAACGTTCTCGCGCTATCTCTGCTGCACCCCTACCGTGCCTACCTGCCAGGTTGCTGCCAAATACAAATACCACCGGAAGGTGGTGTGGATTAGGTAAAGCATGATCTATATGGAACCTCATTTATAGTCACTCCTTTAAGTATTAGACTTTTACAGTTTTTCGGTTTTGTCCCGTTTTTGCTAATTTTATCTTACATTTACCGATACAGACCTGGGGTTAGAATGACATTACGACGTGGTTTACCGGATAATCATAGAATTCACGCAAAGAACTATATTCAGGATGAAGCCGATAAACGGTTTAAGGAAGTTACCCGTCCGTACCAACAACAAGGCTTAAATGCTCTCGGTGTTGATTACCATGAGGTATTCCTATTCTTACGTAAGATGTCTACCGCAGTATGCACCTGCCGTGAAGTGCAAACAGAAACAGAACTAGGCAATGCACCGCCTGCTGTAGTCCGTACCGGTATTTCAGAAGAACATGAAATTACTATTGACTGGCGCCGACCTTTATTTGGCGAACAAGGCGAGGCAAGGATTGAAGAACGTGATGGTACGGGTTTAGGTGATTATGACTTTGAAGATGTTGCACCTGTGCCACATGCCAACCATGTATTTGAATCAAATGCGGATTGTGGTATCTGTTACCGTACTGGATTCCTGCCGGGTTTTGAACAATATGGCAAGCGCCGTTATGTATTGACTACTTATGATTTAATGGATCAGTTTTCTTATAATATCCGACGTGATAAAGCACCCCATGTTTTACAACGGATGCAGCAAAATGGTTGGGTTGAGTTTGAAATTACTGTACCTAAGTACTTCAAAGGCGTACAATACTCGGTACGTAATAATGTTGAGTTATTAGACAACGCAATCACTACTGCTAGTGGCGTTTGTGATTTAGCTTACTTACAGATGAATGCGGGTAAGAAGGTTAGGTTGCGTGTTAGTGCTGAAGAATTCACGCATGTAGTTCTGGTATTTGACTTAGGTACCGAGATTATCCATGCTAATATTGCACAGATGAGTCGCGCAACGGACTGGACAATGTTTAGTACAATCGGTAACCTAAATGTAATTTTACCAATGACAATTCCTGAATTGTCTAACGGTAGTTACATTATTGTTCCTCGTATTGGTGTTGCTTTAACCGTCACAGATGTTACCTATTTACGGGTTGCTGACGGTAACAACTTAGATTGGTCCGTTAATACGCGAGTAGCACAACCTCAAGAGGCCGTTAATCGAATCCATAAAGGTTTTCCGCTACTTTGATTTACCGAATTATTTAGTAAATACTAATTAAGGAGTAATAAGGTGACCATTCAACGTCGTCTTAAATCGGTGACTGCACCACGTCACAAAAAGAAAACCTCTTTAACCCCGGCTGAGCGCAAAGCGCGGTTGAAGGCAAAACTAAACTATAAGAAAAAGAGGCAAAAGATTTTGAAAGCTGCTAAAGTTAGGCGTATGCATTTAACGCCGGCTGAAAAGGCTTTCAATAAAAAACGCGCCGCATTTTTACGCAAGACCCGTCCAAAGACTGGCCTAGTTAAGCGGACTATTAAACGGGTTAAGAAATATCTGCACCTGTAGCGCGTTGTAGCTTTGGTATTTTGCGCAAAATACTAATTTTCATGTAGGCAGGTTTGCTGCCACCATCATTTCAAAAAAAGGAGTTTTTATATGGCTATCGCCAAGAAAAAGCCTGCTGCTAAGCCCGCCGCCCGCAAGCCCCGCGCTAAGAAGCCTGCTGTTGCTGCAAAGAAAACCGTTGCACGTAAGCCCCGCGCTGCTGCTGCGAAACCTGCTGCTCGTAAGCCCCGCGCTGCTGCTGCGAAACCTGCTGCTCGTAAGCCCCGCGCTGCTGCGGCCAAGAAGTCAACCCGCGTAGTTAAGAAGGCCAAAGTTGGTAACATCGAAGTTGGTATTGTTAAGCGCAAGCCCCGCCTGTCGGCTGCTGCCAAGAAGGAAAACAAGCAGACTTACCGTAAGACACGTTCTAAGGTTCTTACCGCTGCCAAGCAAGAGCGCAAGACACGTACACCGAAAGAGCGTCTGATTGCTGGTGAAAAAGCTGCTGCTCGTCGTGCTTTGAAGACTGGCAAGAGTGCTGCTGTTGCTGTCAAAGAGTACAAGAAGAAGGCCGCTGCTGGCAAGGTTGCTGTCAAGCGTGGTGCCAAGAAAGCTGCCCCGGCTAAAGCCAAAGCTGCTCCTGGTAAGCGTGGTCGCCCGGCTGATCCGAAGAAATCGGCTGCCCGCGTGAAGCGTCGTGAAGTTCGTAAGAGCTTTGCTACCAAAATTACCGCAGTTCGCACCGCTGGTAAATCAGCCCATGCCAAGGCTAAGACAGCCGCCGCTAAGAAGGCTATTCACGCCAAGACCATGGGTAAAATCAAGGCCCTGCGCAGTGCGCGTAATGCCGCGATTGTTAAGCTCGGTGGTAAGGTTCGTGCCCGCAAGGCCGCCGCACCTGCTGCCAAGGCCGCACCTGCTAAGAAGGCCGCAGCCAAACCAGCCCGTAAGCCACGCGCTAAGAAGGCCGCCGCACCTGCTGCCAAACCAGCCCGTAAGCCACGCGCTAAGAAGGCCGCCGCACCTGCTGCCAAGAAGCCCGCTGCACGCAAGCCCGCCGCTAAGAAGGCTGTGAAGACGTCGCCCCCGCGTCGCCCGAGCATCTAATTAGCCGCTAAGTAACAGGTAAGAAAAAGAACCCCGCTCCGGCGGGGTTTTTCCTTTGGTGCATACGGGCGATAAAACACTAATTTTATCATAACAACTTAACCACCACTGGTGTTATAATGAGCAAACGACTAGACAAAATTAAATCGGCACGGAGTCTGGGCGACGTTATGGACGTCGTGGACGAAATTGGGTACGATTTTAAGAACAGTTCCGCGATTGTAAAGCGTATTATCTCTAGCCTTTCTGCGGAATTGGTGATAGACGGCCGGCAAAAGAGTAACCAGCCGAAGATTAAAGATATTAAGTTTGTTGCGCCAAATGCCAACGAACTGAAAAAGCACGTCGAGGTGCTGCATAAGCTTAACGACAACGTAATGGAGCTTGAGGCAGCGGAGGCAATGATTAAACAGTCATTTGCCGGAAATAAGAAAGTACCGGCTGCCTTAAAAGCGATCAAGGAGTTAAAGCAAGACCTGGACGGTTTGCTTAACGATGCATATGCGGCGCTACATGAGACTGGCAACAAACATATCCCGACCAAACTTGCGACACTGGTTGACGACATTGTCAGCCATTTGATTGACGTTCTACCGGTAAAGAAGTATTCGGGCATAACACAATCCATGTTGGTAGTGCCGGATCCCACGCAAGCGGGCATCTTCCATTTTTGCTGCTATATCGGTATTGAAAACCTGCAAAATAGTCAGGGCTTCATGTACCGTACGTACTATGTAATGGTTACGGGTGTGGTGAACTCTGACGGTGGTATGCACGTGTACCTCAATAGCTTACCTGACTTCAAAGTTCCAGGCAAATACCCAATCGGCAAAGAAATTTCTGATATTTCCAGTGCCCGGAAGCGTATTGATATACTGCTCGATCACAATAACTTTGTAATTGACCATGAAAAGCAAACTCTAAATATGGATACAGACCGTGCTAATACCGCGGGTTTGCCTTCCATTAAAGGTGTTGCTTCGGCCAAAGTTGCAGATGATGAATTGCTTGTGATACTTGACTCCGGTGTATCGGAGAGGCAACGTGAAACAATTACTACGGAAGTTCGGGCTCGGTTGAGTTCGATTCTTGGGTTAAAGAAAAATAACCAGTTGTTCCAACATAAATATGTGCAACGGGGTTCACAACGCGGTATTAAGTTTATCCTTATCCCCAACCTAGAGAAAGTCGGTGACGGCAAGAAGGTAAACTTATCTCTCCAACACCTGCATGAAGTTAGTGACTTGCTGGGATTGAGCGAACAACAGCAAGCAGCCTTGCGTTTTGCCTTACAACACTGAGATAAGTCATGCTTATACAGATACCAAAACTTCCGGTTGTTCTACTGCATAGCACTTCAAGTCCAAAATTGGTACAAACTCCCTACACCGGTAATATGGGTTTTTACTCTGCCGTAAAACCGGACGCTGATTCGGAAATGTTGCTGCAATCGTTATCTTCTGACCTTGGCTATTCACCGGATCGGGAGAAACTTCACGTTACCGTTATGTATAGCAAACATGCTCCGCACAAATCTTTGAGTTGTGATGAAAAACGTGTCTTCAAGGCCTACGGTAAAGCATTTCAGCATTGGGATGGCCACGACAAGAAGGGTTACTTGAGTTTAGCACTTACCAGCCAAGATCTCCAGGACGAGCATGACCGCCTTACAAATCTAGGCTGTGCCCATACTTTCATGCCGTATCAACCGCACGTTACTATTTGGAGCGGCGTTACAGGCGGCGATGAACTGCAAGAAAAACTCGATGCTGCAAATAAGAAACTCGGTTGGACTGAACTCCGGTTCACCCAGCAGTTCATTAGTGACCTGGATAACTAACTATGGCCAAGATTTTAATCAGCACGTCTTCGATGACTGAAGCGAATGTTGCCGACCTACGTGTTATTCATGAGCGACTGCAGGAACTTACGGAACGTGCCGAGCGTATCTTACAACGTGCCAATGAAGTTTTCCCCGCGGCGCGTTCGGGTTGGTTGCGCAAGTTAAAAGGTGCTCTTGGCCTTCTGGCGCTTAAAGACGGCGCAACTTTAGAAGATACCATACGTCTATGTGAGCGGTTGGTATCACAGCCTTCTTACAGTGCGACACAGGTATCTGACTATCCAGTTCACGATATTGCTAAGTGGCTAGAGGATTACAACTACTACTTAGTAAAAGGTAACAAACGTATTTCTGCCCAACAGGTTCAACCTGCGTTAAACTTTCTAAATGTACGCAGCAAGGCGACGGGTAAGACAAACCTCGGAACACTTAATTATCACTCAGGACAGTGGGTATTCGTGCAAGCAGACCTGCAACCTACCAAACAGGATTTGTCTACGCTAGACACAACATTATGATACGATGGATAACCACACTACCGACAGTAATTGACTTTTATGAGTTATTCGATTGGCTGTTAATAGCTATTGGATTGCTTGTAGTGATACACTTTATGTGGGCGCTCCTGTGTTCAACAGATTGTACAAAAAATGACGTTAAAGACACTAACCGAAATACAGGAATTAGTTAAAGAAATATCAGAGGCTGCACAAATAGCCTATGACCATTGTCACCACTCAGATACTATTGAAGCTCGAATTTCTTATTCTATTGTAAGCCTTTTGACTGCGCGTGGTGTTGTCTGTGGTATTGCAACGGGTACGTCTAAAGTAACCTTCGTACTGTTAAAGTTACAAGAGGGTGTCTTCAACGTTGAAATACCAAGGTGTACTTATATTTGGCGCGAAACAGGTACACTGGCCGCAGGTGTTAAATTTGTAGAGTCTGATATTTTTATACACCATATAACGACCAACCCTGATGATTTTGAAGGATTTAATCCGGTGACTGCATGAAAGTTATTATTGCATTAGCGAGTTTACCACCTGGTATGGAAGAATTACAACCGCTTGCTGAAGGTCATACTGTACCTTTGGCTAAAGTACGTTTACGTCAAGCTGTTTTGAAACGGCGGGCAGAAAGCCTACAGGATAATCTTTCCTTCCATGCTCGTCAATCTGATATGGATATGGTAAAAGACCTAAAGATTGAGATAGACCGCTTGAAGCAGCAGGTTGCAGCACTTTCGAGGATCCGTAGTACGTCAGATATTGCTAAGTACAATGAGTATATTGAAAACTATTTGGAAGTAAAGTAAGTATATGGAAGCAAAAATCTTGCAGTTAGCAGCAAAACTTGGATCGTACCGTAATCACTACGAGGCATTGCGCATTTCTCTACAGGAGTCCTACGACTTAAAACGACACCAGTATTTACAAGACCCTAGTGAAATTTTAAGGCAACTTACCGAATTAAATGAGGTTATTTCAGAATCTCATGACGATTTTAATCTATTGATTCGTGAATACGCTAAAATGGTTACTAACGAATTAGATGCAATCGATGCACAGGAGAAGTTGAATGACTCGCGACGTGACACTGTGGAACCCATTACAAATATACAGCAGTTGGTTCCGTCTTTGGTTTGAGTTTTGGTTGCCCCACCCACCACACGAATGTAAGGTTTATCAGTTCAAACGGAAAGTAGTATGAAATATCGTCATTCGCCTTATGACTTTTCCTTAGAAGTAGTGCCAATCTCTATTAGTGGGTTGGAGAGAGTATTGCGTAATAGCAAGGTCGACGTGGGCGGCCTTTTTGACGTTGTAGCACCGTTGCTTTATAACACACCTGGCTTTAGAGCAGGTAAGTACTGGTTTACCTTGGTGAATGTCACCTGTTCGCATACGGGGTTTTCCTACGGTTTGATGGAGCCGCCTTGGGAAGAAGTTGTCCCACTTGCAGGTACTTGGTATTATACCTTTGCCTTAAACGATTCAGGTTATAACGAAGATACAGTTATCAATTATGTTTCCCACCGCGGCGTCAATATGACTGTGTGGGGACGTACAGGTGCTGAGTTTGTTACGATTTGTACCACGCATATGCAGGCAAATGCTTTGAAGTTGCGTTATGATATGTTGACACCCGAGTGGGTGTACTATCTACTCGGTGCCCTGACTAAAGGGTTAGCCTTACGCAACCGATTTTATAGTAATGCTGATGATTTTTCTCTGTTACACGGTAAGCAATCTATTGAAATGGCACGAAGCCAATACCACATGCTACCGCTGTACCAGTTAATGCGGAATATTCCATATCATCTATGGGTGTTTAACCGACATGCTTGGGATCTAGGCGCTAATTTGTTGAGCGTCAAGCATATAACGGTAGAAGCCTTGATGTATGTGTGCCGATATATTAGAGCAGTAAAGCCGTTGCCTAAACTTGTTGAAGCAGCGGTAGTAGATAAGTTCCATGAATCTTTGACAGACCTTATACAACGACGCGATAGACAAGAAAGTCCGACAGAGCCATGGCAGTTACTCTACACTGCGCTAGTAAGCAAGAAGTCAATGCCAGATAACAATGTTTCGGAGTGGTTGGCCGAGCGTGAATCTCAAATTGAACTTCCTTCCGGTAACCTCAACACAGACATCCTTAACTACTTATATGGAAACAATGACGCTTTCGCTGAATCGTAATCCCCGCCGTGATTTAGGTGTTTTATTGCGTGCTCCGCGGTGCACACCGTCTAAAGCCTCTATTAAAGAGGCTTTCGCAAGTGTGGGACTGACAGATGCTTTTTCATCTACGGTTGAACATAGTCCGGGAGATTTTGAGGTACGTACTAAATTGAAGTCAATTGATTTACCTACGTTGTTACAAGTAACAGACAAGCTGAAAGCCGATGCTAAAGCCGTTGCCTGGTATCGCGGTCATATCGTATTATCTTTTTCTGTAGGTTAGGAGTTTGTATAATGGAAACTATTATTTCACTGTCGGCACGTACGCCAAAACGCCCAGCAGTAAAGTCACCGGTACGCAAGCCGACGCCGGCGCAAATGAAACGCGCAAAGGAAACATTGCGGAAAGCGGAAGCGGAACGCACAGCCCGTCAGCGCGAAGTCTTGAAGAACAAGAAAGCCAAAGTTAAGGAATTGGAGCAGAAGATTGCCGAGATTACTAAGAACGGCAAAGCCGCTATCTCCAAGCTAGACGTGCAATTAAAAAAGATCCAAGATGCCAACCAAGCCATTATGTTGCGTGTCAAGGCTTTGGAAGATAAGAAGAAGGATTTGATTGAGCGATTCACGGAGCGCATTAAGAAACTCAAAATCCGTAAAAGTCGTATCTTCAAACCCGTCAAACCGATGCTGACGAAATAGCCATGAAAATCTTTATTAGCCTCTCACGACAAGCACCCTTTACCGGTAAGACGAATAAGAAACTAGCTGGTGGCTACCAAGTGTTGGAAGGCACCGGCGCTTCACACGGTAAATGGGCTTTGCAACAACATGGTGTAATTGTTATCGTAGGTACTCTCGCCGAGATTAATTCTACCTACGATTCAATGTATTACTAAGGACTGACATGCCAATTCGCGCAACCGACGGTTCGACCGTTACTGTTTCAACTGAAATC
>JFJP01030543.1_pt1 | contig 10842 bp, 11 predicted proteins | sample 431651 | NCBI WGS metagenome assembly JFJP01 (sample SAMN02602958, study PRJNA72255) | Microbial mat metagenome, whole genome shotgun sequencing project. | biome: fresh water; feature: sink hole; material: water; isolation source: purple microbial (photo- and chemosynthetic) mats found in...
TAGCCCGATGTTCTGGGCTGAGTCTGGTCAATCCAGACTTGCGGTTTTATCCACCACAAGCCTCGCCCTTTAGGGCGGGGTGATTGACTCCAGCGCGGCATCCAGCGCAGCGACCGCCTGTTCAGCCAGCAGCGCCGCATCCTGATCGTCAACCACGTAAGGCGGCATGAAATAAATCGTCGTGCCCAGGGGGCGCAACAGGATCTCGCGTTGCAACGCTTCGCGGTAAAAGCGCAGCCGGAAATCGGGATCGCGGGTGGCAATATCCACCGCCCAGATCATGCCGCGCTGTCGGAAATGCCGGGCTTGGGGATGATTCGCCAGCGGTGCCAGCAAGTCGGTGAATCGTTCGGCGAACCGCAGATTGCGTTCCAGCACCGGCTCCTCGGCGAACAGATCCAGCGTCGCCAGCGCCGCCCGGCAGGCCAGCGGATTACCGGTGTAGGAATGGGAATGGAGAAAGCCACGGGTGATGGCGTCGTCATAGAACGCGGCATAGACCGTATTTGTCGTCAACACCACGGACAGCGGCAGATAGCCCCCGGTCAAGCCCTTGGACAGACAGAGGAAATCCGGACGAATACCCGCCTGTTCATGGGCAAATAAGGTACCGGTGCGGCCAAAACCAACCATGATTTCATCAGCGATCAGGTGGATGTTGTAACGGTCACACAGTTCGCAGGCCAGCCGCAGGTACTCGGGATCGTACATCACCATCCCCCCGGCACCCTGCACTAACGGCTCGACAATCAACGCCGCGACCGAGGCATGATGTTCCGCGAGCATCGCTTCCAGTCCCTTCGCAGCGCGCTCGGCCACGTCCTCCGCTGTTTCCCCCGGTTCTGCCAACCGGGCATCCGGCGAGGGCACGGTCATGGCCTGGCGCATCAACGGGCCGTAGGCTTCCTTGTACAGCGCCACATCGCCAACACCCAGCGTGCCCAGGGTTTCCCCGTGGTAACTGCCCTTCAGGCAGAGAAACCGATTTTTCCCCGGCCGACCCTGGTTGCGCCAATAGTGAGCCGACATTTTCAGCGCGATTTCCACCGCTGAAGAACCATCCGAAGCATAGAAAGCGTGCCCCAGCCCGGTCAGGGCCGACAACCGTTCCGACAGTTCCACCACCGGCGCATGGGTGAAGCCGGCTAAAATCACATGTTCCAACCGGTCCAGTTGATCCTTGATCGCCGCGTTAATGCGTGGGTGGGCATGGCCAAACAGGTTGACCCACCAGGAACTGATGGCATCCAGATAGCGCCGATCGTCGAAATCATACAGCCACGCTCCCGAACCACGGGCAATCGGGATCAGCGGTAATTCGCCGGTCTCATGCAATTTCATCTGGGTGCAGGGATGCCAGACCGCAGCACGACTGCGCTTTAACCAATCGGAGTCGTTCATGTCGATTTGACCACAGCTTTATGCGCGTTCAAACGATTCGTTCGACACTTGGGGCAGTGATTCAAATCCAGGCTTGGCAAAGTAATAACCCTGGAATAACTCAATACCCATTTCATAAAGGATGACAAACTCGTCACGGGTTTCAACACCTTCAGCGATGACCTTGATAAATAGCTCCTGGCACACTTGAATGATTCCCCGAACAATGATTTGGCGGGTGCGATCCTGATGGATATTGCGGATCAATGCCATATCCAGCTTCACGATATCGGCGTGAATGTCGGCCAGGAGATTCAGACCGGAATAGCCGGCTCCGAAGTCATCAATCGCTGTTTTAAAACCCCGTTGCTGGTAATAAGCAACAATTTTGCGGAGATGCGCCAAATCAACAACCTGTTCGCTTTCCACAATCTCAAAAATGATTTGATCAATCGGGAATCCAAACGCATCGGCGGCTTCGAGGGTTGCACGGATGCAGCGCTCAGGCTGATAGACCGCGTTGGGCATGAAGTTGATGCTGAGAAGCGGTTGCATTTTCAGGTGGGCAGCGAGCTGAATGGCTTTGACGCGGCAACTCTGGTCAAACTGGTACATATTCTTATCATTAACATGAGTAAAAACCTGCCCTGCTGGTTCGTTATTGACCCCACGCACCAGTGCTTCATAGGCAAAAATTGTTCTGGTTGATGCATTGACAATAGGTTGGAATGCCATTGTGAAATCGAAACCAAGTACCACACCACTAGCGCAATTGACGCAACCAAATTGTCGCTGATTTTTCGTAGTATTCACCAAATTTATCCTCATTCTGCAAGCAAGACAACACCAGCCATGAGTCTCACTCCCTCACTCCGGAGGGAGCGAACGACAACACACTTTCAGCCATCCTGATTAATTCGGGCAATCAACTCAGCCAGCACCACATCGGCTTGATCATTGGCAATCTGGCACGTCCCGGCATTTTCATGACCGCCGCCGTTATAGTGCAGCATCAACTCACCGATATTGGTTTTTGATGTCCGGTTTAAAATCGACTTCCCGGTCGCAAAGACGGTGTTTTGCTTTTGCAATCCCCACATTTGGTGAATGGAAATGTTGGTCTCGGGGAACAGCGCGTAAATCATGAAGCGATTGGTCGCCCAGATCGTCTCTTCATTACGCAAATCCAGCACCACCAGATTGTTATAAACCGTGCTGCACCGCTGAATCTGTTCCCGGGCTTTGGGTTCGTGTTCGAAATAAAGATCCACTCGTTCCTTGACATCCGGCAACAGCAGAATCTCGTTAATCTCGTGGTTACGGCAATAATCAATGAGCTGCATCATCAACTGGTAGTTGGAAATGCGGAAATCACGGAACCGACCCAGACCTGTGCGCGCATCCATGAGAAAAGACAGCAATTCCCAACCCTTGGGTTCGAGAATATCTTCTCTGGAAAATCGCGCAGCGTCGGCTTTGTCAACCGCCGTCATCATCTCGTCGCTAATCGAAGCGAAGCGGGTTTTACCGCCGTAATAATCAAACACGACCCGAGCCGCTGAGGGCGCTTTCGGGTCGATAATATGATTATCGTGTTCAGCATTCCGCAGAATTTCCGAGGAATGATGATCGAAAGCCAGATACACGCCCGGCACATACGGCAGGTTGGTCGTAATATCGCGATTATTGATCTCAATTTTGCCATCCTGCATATCTTTAGGATGGACAAATTTGATGTCATTAATCATTTTCAACTCATTGAGCAACACGGCGCAGACCAGGCCGTCCATGTCACTGCGAGTCACCAGGCGGAATCGGTCAGTCATGATGGATCTCCATTGAAAACAGGTTTTTTATTTAAGCGCCCTGCAAACCCAACTTCTCGAACAGCGCGTTATCGCGATCAGCCTGAGCGTTATTGGTGGTCAGCAGCTTGTCGCCGTAGAAGATGGAATTCGCCCCGGCCAGGAAGCACAACGCCTGTTCGGCTTCGCTCATCGCTTCCCGCCCGGCGGAGAGCCGCACATAGCTGCGCGGCATGGTGATGCGGGCGGCGGCGATGGTGCGGACAAATTCAAAAATATCGATGGGATTGCTGTTGGCCAGCGGAGTACCGGGAATCGTCACCAGGTTGTTGATCGGCACCGATTCCGGCGGGGGGGCCAGATTGGCCAGCGTCGCAATGAGTCCGGCGCGATGCAACCGCGATTCGCCCAGACCCACGATGCCGCCGCTGCACACTTTCAAACCCGCCTCACGCACACTGCGCAGGGTATCGAGCCGATCTTCGTAGGTGTGGGTGGTGACGACTTCGTTGTAAAACTCCGGGGCGGTGTCGAGGTTGTGGTTGTAATAGTCCAGCCCGGCTTCGCGTAATTGCCCGGCCTGGCCTTCCTTGAGCATCCCGAGGGTCACGCAGGTTTCCAGACCCAGCGCCTTGACCGCCCGCACCATGTCCAGCACTGGTTCCAGGTCCTTATCCTTGGGGCCACGCCAAGCGGCACCCATGCAGAACCGGGTCGCGCCTTTGTCCTTGGCGGTCTGAGCGGCGGCGACGACGTCCTCCAGTTGCATCAACTTCTGCGGCTCCAGTTCGGTTTGATGGCGCTTCGACTGGGAGCAGTAGCCGCAATCTTCGGAGCAGTTGCCGGTTTTAATCGACAACAGCGAGGAGCGTTGCACCGCGTTGGGATCGAAATTGGCGCGCAGGACATCCTGAGCTTGGAACAGCACAGAGTCCAAGAGGGAGTTTGGAATACCGGCGGCTCGGCGGGCGACAAGGGGAGGGAGACAATAGCGGGGTTGTTCATAGCGAGGTTCCAGGGAGAAATTCAAGTGATTCCGAATGATTCTTAATGACGCTTAAGATAGCATTCCCGGCCTGAAATATCATACTGTCACGTTGCGTTTTCTCTATCCTTGAGCGATCTAATCCTATTATGCCTGATTCACTATTCCGGGAATTCCGGGCCGGACTGCTGGCGGTCGCGCCGTTGCTGGTCGGTGCCATCCCCTTTGGGATGATCTATGGCGCACTGGCGCTGAGCCAGGGTTTAAGCCCGGCTGCCGCGTTGGCGATGTCCACGATTCTGTTCGCCGGTTCGGCGCAATTCCTCTTTTGTCAACTGGTTGGCGTGGGCGCGCCGGCGCTGGTGACGGTGGCCGAGGTCGGTTTGCTGAACCTGCGCCATGCCCTGTACAGCGCGGCGCTGGCCCCGCGCATCGCCCATTTGCCCCGGCGCTGGAAAGTGGCGCTGGCCTATCTACTGACCGATGAAGCTTATGCCACGATTGCCCGGCGCGATGCGTCTGGCGCTGATGAGGGGCCGAATCGGCACGGGTTCTATCTAGGCGCGGGACTCGGAATGTGGGGGAGCTGGCAACTGTCCACGGCCGCCGGGGTGATGCTCGGTGCCCGATTACCGGCGGAATGGCCGCTGGATTTCGCCCTGCCACTGACCTTCATTGCCATCGTGGTGCCGCTGATTCGCAACCGGACGATGCTGGCAGTCGCGGTCGTTTCCGGGATCGTGGCCGTGCTGGCGGCGGGGCTGCCGTTCAAATTGGGCTTAATCCTGGCCGCGCTGGCCGGTATGGCGGTCGGCTGGCGATTAGCGGGGAGTTGGCGATGAATGTCTGGTGGCTGATGATCCTGTGCGGCGTGCTGACGTTCGCCATTCGCCTGTCGTTCATTGCTGCTGAGGGTAAAGTGACATTCCCGCCGGGTTTCCGCCGATTGCTGGCGTTTGTGCCGGTCGCGGCTTTGACCGCGCTGGTCATTCCCGAGTTAGTGATGCCGCAGGGAACGTGGTGGCTGGCCTGGGATAATGCCCGGCTGGTGGCGGGACTGGCGGCTATTGTGATTGCGGCGGTGACCCGTAGCGTGTTGTGGACGCTGATCGGCGGGTTTGCGGTGCTGATGGTGTGCGCGTAGCGTTGCGTCTTTCAATCTGCGTCGCCAACATCCCGAACCACCCCGGCGCTTCGCGCCACCCCTCCTTGGCCAAGGAGGGGAACTCGGAAATCCGGCTTTCACCGGGAAAGGCGCTAATAACCTTTGCTATGATAGTCGCCTGTTCCTTCCTCCATTCATCGCTGCTTGGCCCGTCCCACGTTCCCCCGAGATCCATGAACATCCCACAGAATAGTTTGGTGCTGTACAAAAACGGTCCCGCCCGGGTCGCCGCGCTCGGTGACAAGCTGGATATCGAACTGGACGATGGCCGGTCGTTGCGGGTGCGGCCCAAGGATGTGCTGTTGCTGCATCCCGGGCCGTTGCGCTCGCCACGGGACCTGGGGGAATTGCCTGCCGGTGAAGTCGAAGCGGCCTGTGAGCTGCTGGAGGGCGGTCAGACGACTTTATCGGAACTAGCCGAACTGGTTTATGGCGCGTACACCCCGACGACCGCCTGGGCGGCCTGGCGGCTGGTGGATGAAGGGCTGTATTTTCAGGGGACGCCGGAGGTGATCAACGTCCGGCTGCTGGCGGAAGTGGAACAGGAACGGCGGATTCGGGAGGCGAAAGCGGCGGAACGGGAGGCCTGGAATGGCTTTCTGCAACGAGCCAAAGCCGGGCGCTGCGCTTCGGAAGATGCCCGTTATCTGCTGGAAGTCGAGGAACTGAGTTGGGGAGAACGTGAGCAGAGCCGGGTGTTACAGGCGCTGGAAATCAATCAGACGCCGGAAAGCGCTCACGCGTTGCTGTTGCGGTTGGGTCATTGGAATGAATCACACAACCCTTGGCCGCGGCGAACCGGGGCCACTTTGGGGCAGCCCACCGCTCCGCTGGGAGAATTGCCGCAGGAAGCGCGGCGGGATTTAACCGGCTTGCCTGCCTTCGCGATTGACGACGAAGGCAATCTTGATCCCGACGATGCGCTGAGTCTGGACGGTAATCGGTTGTGGGTGCATGTCGCGGATGTGGCGGCGCTGATTCCGCCCGACTGTCCGGCGGATATTGAGGCGCGGGGGCGCGGGGCGACGTTGTATTTACCGGAAACGACCCACCCGATGTTGCCAGAAGCGGTGGTACAGCAACTGGGTTTGGGACTGCTGGAGGTGTCGCCGGCGCTGTCGTTCGGGTTGAGCCTCGATGCGGATGGCGTGGTCATCGATGTCGAGGTGGTGCCCAGTTGGGTACGGGTGCAGCGCTTGACTTATGAGTACGTCGAAGCCCGGCTGGATGAGGAGCCGTTTCGGAGTCTGTATGAGTTGGCGGAACGGCATCAGGCGCGTCGCCACGCTCGGGGGGCGATTTTCCTCGATCTGCCGGAAGTGAAGATGCGCGTCCGTGAGGGTCAGGTGGATATTCAACCCTTGCCCCGGTTGCGCAGCCGGATGTTGGTGGCCGAGGCGATGGTGATGGCCGGTGAAGCGGCGGCCCGGTTTGCGTTGCAGCGAGAATTACCGTTTCCCTTTACGACGCAGGAGCCGGTGGAGGCGGCGGATCAGCGGCCGGTCAGTCTGGCGGCGATGTACGGATTGCGGCGCACGATGCGAGCGCGTCAGTACAGCAGTTTGCCGGGGCCACATGGCGGGCTGGGGCTGGAGGTGTATTGTCAGGCGACCAGTCCGCTGCGGCGTTATCTGGATCTGGTGGCGCATCAGCAGTTACGCGCCTTTTTGCGCGGCGCTGATCCGCTGGATGCCCAAGCGATTGTGGCGCGGGTGGGGGCGGCGGAAGCGGTGGCCTCCGGGGTGCGCCGGGCCGAGCGGCTGTCCCGTCAGCATTGGACGGTGGCCTATCTCCAGCAGCATCCCGGTTGGCAGGGCGAGGGGGTGTTGGTCGAGAAGCGGATGCCGCGTGGTCTGGTACTGATTCCGGCGCTGGGTCTGGAAACACGGGTGAAGGTGGGGGAGAACGTGGAGCCGGACAGTGTGTTGCCCTTGCGCTTGACCGGGATCGCCCTGCCGGAACGCGAGGCGTATTTCCGGGTGGGGTGATGATCATTCTAAGGTGGGGGATTTAGCGCAAGCGGTGGCTATATATACTGGGCACTGCCATAAACTGAACATTGTGATCCGCAGATGAACGCAGATGAACGCAGATGAACGCAGATGAACGCAGATGAACGCAGATGAACGCAGATGAACGCAGATCAAAACCAGCAAAGACGCTTGGCGACCTTGGCGGTTCAAAAAGTCAAGTTATGAAGTTATGACGGCGGGCAGTATCACTCAACGAACTGGCGGTTGCGTGAACATTTCTCGGATCTGCTCTATCGCGTGGAATTGCGCACGGGTGGGCAAGTGTATGTTTATGTGCTGCTGGAGCATATCGAGGGTTTTAAAACCTACCTGCTTGATTTTCATTACGAATTGTTTGATGTGACGCTACAGGACGATCAGGCGATTCAGGGGCAGGTCGCCCTGCTACTGTTCAAATATATCCTTCGGCCTGAACTGCACGACCGCCTGCCGGAGATTTTTGGCCTGTTGCAGGAACTGGGGAATAAACAGACCGGACTGGAATATCTACAGGTGCTGTTGCGCTATGTCGTGGCAGGCGCGGAGAATTTGAGTGAAGAAATATTGCGGCGCGCCGTAGATGCCGCGTTGAGTCAATCGGAGGGTAAGACTATGGCGACACTGGCAGAAGTGTGGATACAGCAGGGATTTGAAAAAGGCCCTCAACAGGCACGCATCAATGCGGTGCCTAAGAGTGTTCTGGACGTTTTGGAAGCGCGATTTCGCGTAGTCCCTGACGATCTCACCCAAATACTGTTTAAAGTAAACGATACCGATCAAGCTAAAAGCTTATTACGAGAGGCTGCCCGAGCATCGACACTGACGGATTTTCCGCGCAGGCTGGTTCATTAGAGAAAGGGAAGATGGCAATGCCATTAGCAGCGAAACGCTCCACCCGCGACATCCTGCGGGTTTTCTTCAGTGGCCGAATGCTGACGGCGTTGCTGATGGGATTTTCCTCCGGCCTGCCGCTACTCCTGGCGACCGGTTCGGTGCTGCAAGCCTGGTTGAAAGAAGCTGGGGTTGATCTGGGCACCATTGGCCTGTTTGCCTTGGTCGGCCTGCCCTACACCCTGAAATTTCTGTGGGCGCCGCTGCTGGATCGCTTCGCGCCCCTGTCCGGCATGGGCCGGCGGCGCGGCTGGTTGTTGCTGATTCAGGTGACGCTGATTGCCGCGATTGCCGGGCTGGGGCTGACCGATCCAACGCAAAGTCTGCCGCTGGTCACGCTGGCCGCCTTTCTCACCGCATTCTTCTCCGCTTCCCAGGACATCGTGATTGACGCCTACCGCCGCGAGTCCCTGGCTGATGATGAACAGGGGCTGGGCGCTTCGCTGTACGTCAACGGCTATCGGGTAGGAATGCTCCTCTCTTCCGGCGGCGGCCTGATTCTAGCCGATGTCATCCCGTTCCAGGCGGTGTACTGGGTCATGGCGATAGCGATGCTGCCCGGCCTGATCACCACCCTGTTCTGTGTGGAACCGCCCGTCGCTGCCGGTGCGCCCCGAACGTTGCGCGATGCAGTGGTGCAGCCCTTCGCCGAATACTTTTCCCGCCAGGATGCTGTGCTGATTCTGCTGTTTGTACTGCTGTACAAGGTGGGCGAGATGATGGCCAGCCAGATGACCACGCCGTTCTATCTGGATCTAGCCTTCACCAAGACCGAGATTGGCACGGTCGTCAAATTGTTCGGTTTCTGGGCCACAGTGATCGGCGGGCTGATCGGCGGGGTGTTGATTCTGCGGATCGGGCTGTACCGGTCGCTGTGGATGTTTGGCGTGTTGCAGGCCATTGGACTAATCGGCTTCGTGATTCTGGCCCGGCTCGGCCATAGTTTGCCGGGGCTGGCGCTGGCTATCTCCAGTGAAAACCTGTTCAGCGGCATGGCGACGACCGCGTATGTGGCTTTCATGGCGACACTGACGAACCGAAAATTTACCGCCACTCAATACGCTCTGTTGAGCAGTTTGATGGGCATTCCCCGGGTCATTGTGAACACGCCCACTGGCTATCTGGCGGAATGGCTGGGCTGGGAAGGCTTCTTCCTGTTCTGTATGGCGGCTACTGTTCCGGGTCTGTGGCTATTGACCCGGTTTCGGTCGTGGATGGAGACCGGCGAGGACAAGGCCGCTACGTCAACGCCAGGGTAGCGATCATCAACTCCGCATCCTCCGGGCAGGTGCGGACGGTGAACCTCATCGCCCGGCACAATTCCAGCATCGGTGCATTGTCCTGTGACATCGTGCCGTAAAGTTCCCGGAGACCCCGGTTGCGGGCGTCATCCATCAGCCGTCGCAACAGCAGACTGCTCAACCCCATGCCGGTCGCTTCCTGGAGCAGAATGATGGCGAACTCAGCGCGTTCCCGGTTCGGGTCGCTGATCATCCGCGCCACGCCGCAAATGGCCAACGCCTGGGTTGGACGCTGCCGAAACGCCACCAGCGCCATGTCCCGGTCATAGTCTATTTGGGTGAGCCGCACCGCCTCAGCCGGGGTCAACTCCTTGATGGTATGCATAAATCGCATCCGGATCGCTTCAGGCGACAATCGGGCGAAACCGGCGATAAAGGCGGGTGCATCCTCCGGACGCACCGGGCGAATCAACAGCGTCGAACCATCCGGCAAGTCCAGGGTTTCTTCCAGCTCGGCAGGATAGGGCCGATGCGCCGGTTGCGGGTTCGTCGAACGTTCCGCGTCAGACATGCTCGTGCAGGCCACACTCGCGCTTGAGGCCAAAGAACCGGGTTTCTTCCGGACTCATGCCGTCCACCAGGCGCCGGGTGGTATGCACATCGCCAATCGAGACATAGCCCTGCTCCCAGAGCGGGTGATAGGGCAGCCCGTGTTGGCTCAGATAGCGGTAAACGTCGCGGTCGGTCCAGTCGATAATCGGGTGAATCTTGCAGCGGCCATTCCGCCACAACAGCACATCGAGTTGCTGGCGACTCTTGGCTTGCTGCCGCCGGAGGCCGGAAATCCAGGCCGCTGCCTCCAGATCGCGCAAGGCCCGCTGCATCGGCTCGACCTTGTTCAGATGGTTATAGCGATCCAGGCCTTCCAGCCCCTGCTCCCAGAGCTTGCCATAGCGGGCTTCCTGCCAGGCTGGGCCAATCGGGGCGCGGTAGATGCAAAGATTCAGCGATAACCGTTCCGCCAGTGCATCGATGAACTGATAAGTTTCGGGAAACAGGTAGCCGGTGTCGATCAGTACCACTGGCATATCCGGGCACTGCTGCGTCGCCAGATGCAGACAGACCGCGGACTGGGCGCCAAAACTGGAGGTCATCACGATCCGGTCAGGGAAATTCTCCAATCCCCACGCCACCCGTTGCTCAGCGGTCTGCGCCTCCAGTTCACGGTTCATCGCCTCCAGATCGAACCGGGGTTGATCGGCGTTTTGTGGCAAAACGGTCTGCGCCGGGGTCCGGGACATTACAGCGTTTCCTTATCGTGCGGGCGGGTCGTGGATAGCGTACAGCCTGAATATCTGACTAT
>JFJP01040670.1_pt1 | contig 10842 bp, 8 predicted proteins | sample 431651 | NCBI WGS metagenome assembly JFJP01 (sample SAMN02602958, study PRJNA72255) | Microbial mat metagenome, whole genome shotgun sequencing project. | biome: fresh water; feature: sink hole; material: water; isolation source: purple microbial (photo- and chemosynthetic) mats found in...
TACCGTTCTGACCAGCAAGGAGCTGGCGGAAATGGCCTCGGCCATGGGGTCCGGTCTGCCTGTCAGCCTGCGGGCGGTGACAGACCGGACTGCCACTGACTGGTCCGGCCATCAGGCTGAGATGAACGAGGTCGCCTACCTGCAGTTCACATCAGGCTCCACCGGTCATCCCAAAGGTGTCGCTATTCAACATTCCAACATCGTGTCGAATCTCCGCGTGATGGGGCAGATGCTGCGAATCAAATCGACAAGTCCGGCAATTGTATGGGCACCCCATTACCACGATTTGTGCCTGGTCGGGCATGTGCTGGGTCCGGCGTATTACGGGTATGAGTCCACGTTGATGTCTCCCCTGGATTTTCTTCAGAAACCGGTAAGATGGCTGCGTGCGATCAGTCACTACAAGATCGCCAACACCGCCTGCCCGAACTTTGGCTACGAATACTCGGTGCGGCGGATCAAACCCGAAGAATGTGAAGGCCTTGACCTGAGCCATTGGATCGTGGCCGGAAACGGAGGAGAGCCGGTGCATTCGCATACGATGAAAACATTTATCCAGAAGTTCGCGCCGTACGGATTTCGGCCTCAGACTTTCATGCCCTGCTACGGAATGGCTGAATCCGTGCTCTTCGTGGCCGGACTGAAGCCTTTAACCGAACCTCCCAGGGTGCTTAGGCTGAGCACAGCAGACCTGGAGAACCACACCGTCCGCGTCCTGGCCGAAAACGAATCCGGCGAGCGCAATGTCGTAAGCTGCGGAAAACCAGGATACGATCACCAGGTGATTGCTGTGGACCCCATCACGCTGACCCGGTTACATCCCAACCAAATCGGTGAGCTGTGGGTGCAGGGTCCCAGTGTACCGAACGAGTACTGGGGGCTGCCGGATGAATCCGCAGCCACATTCGGAGCGAGACTGGCTGATACAGACGAAGGGCCTTTTCTTCGCACCGGAGACTTAGGCTTTATCGCGGATGGCGAGGTATATGTGACCGGCCGCTTGAAAGACCTGATCATCATTGCCGGACGAAACCACTACCCGAGCGACATCGAATTCACGGTACAGCAATCCGGCGCCCCGGTTCGTGCAGGAGCCTGCGTTGCCTTCACCGTGATTACCAACGGTGTCGAAGATCTTGTCATTGTCGCAGAGGCGGATGATCGAAAAATTCCTGCTGATACAAAGCCCGACGGATCAGGTGCGGATTCTGCGGTATCGATTGATGAATTCTGGTCTTCGGCTGTCAAGATGATCCAGGGCGCCGTTTCGAGCGGGCACGGTCTGTCGGTGCGATCCGTGGTGTTCGTTGCGCCCCGGAGCCTTGAAAAAACCTCCAGCGGAAAACCGCGACGGCAATATTACCAGAAGCTCTTCCTCAAAGGAGAACTTGCTGTACTCTATGAGAAACGGTCGCCTCAGAGCATCTGACCCGGCATCCTTATTCCTTTCTCATGGATTTATACATATTGATCAGATGATTTGTCGACGGATCATGGGAGTTGATCTGTTTGTCATTTTCCAGTTCAGGCAATATCCTGTTTGCAAGCTGTTTTCCCAGTTCAACTCCCCACTGATCAAAACTGAAGACATTCCAGATAATGCCCTGGACAAAAATTTTATGCTCATACATGGCAATCAGGCTGCCAAGTATTTCCGGGGTCAGTTTTTTGTATAATATGGAGTTGGTGGGCCTGTTTCCTTTAAAAATCTTGTAGGGTGTGATTCTGGATATCTCATCTTCTGCAAGACCGCCGGCCTGCAACTCTTTCCGGACTTCTGTTTCTGACTTTCCATTCATCAACGCCTCTGTCTGTGCAAAAAAATTGGATAGCAGCATATGATGATGATCGGGCAGATTGTTCAGCGGCAGTGCCGGGGCCAGAAAATCGGCGGGAATCAGTTTTGTTCCCTGATGAATCAACTGGTAAAAAGCATGCTGTCCATTCGTTCCCGGCTCTCCCCAGATAATCGGTCCGGTCTGATAGGAGATCTCCCTTCCCTGCCGGTCCACATTCTTGCCGTTGCTCTCCATGTTCCCCTGTTGCAGATAGGCAGGCAGTCTGTGCAGATACTGATCATAAGGCAGGACAGCTTCGGTTGCCGCCTTAAAAAAATTGTTGTACCAGATACCGATCAAGGCAAGAATAACCGGAATATTCTGCCGGAACGGTTCGTTCCTGAAATGATTATCCATGTGATGGGCACCGGTCAGCAGTTTGACAAAATTCTCATATCCTGCATAGCAGGCAATGGACAACCCAATGGCTGACCATAAGGAATACCGTCCGCCTACAAAATCCCAGAACCGGAACATATTGGCAGGATCAATTCCAAACTTGATCACCTTCTCCGAATTGGTCGAAATGGCGACAAAATGTTTTGCAATAGAGGCCTCATCCCGGGATTTTTCCAGAAACCACTTTTTGGCTGTTTCCGCATTGGTGATGGTTTCCTGGGTTGTAAATGTTTTTGAGGCAATAATGAAAAGCGTGGTTTCCGGATCGATCTTTTTCAAAGTTTCTGCGATATGGGTCCCGTCAATATTGGAAACAAAATGAACGGAAAGCTTCTTATCATCTGCATAAAATTTCAAAGCCTCGGTCACCATGACCGGCCCCAGGTCCGATCCGCCGATTCCGATATTCACGATATCGGTAAGCGGTTTGCCGGTATATCCTTTCCAGTTGCCGGACCGGACCTGTTCCGAAAACTGTTTCATCTGCTCAAGAACGGCATTCACATCCGGCATCACATCCTGATTGTCGGACAGAACCGCCCGGCTGGTCCGATTCCGGAGAGCGATGTGTAAAACCGCCCTGTTTTCGGTTTCGTTGATTTTTTCACCGGTAAACATTTTCTCAATCGCATCCTTCAGATCCACTTCTTCCGCCAGTGACCTCAGAAGATTCATGGTTTCATCGGTAATCATATTCTTTGAATAATCCAGAAAAATATCCTGAAACCGGATCGAATACCGGTCTGCCCGGCCCGGATCTTGTAAAAACAGATCTTTCAAATGAACAGAGGAGATCTGATTAAAATGGGCGGTAAGCTTTTCCCAGCTTTTTGTACGTGCAGGATTGATTTTTTTCAGCATGATCTTAGTCTCCGGTTGATTCCATTTAATGTATGAATTGGTTTTGACAGATACTGGCTTCATGGAAGAATGATTGCAAGAATCATCCAATGCACCTTATACAAAATACGGCTATTTTTCAATGATTAATGACTTTTTTTCACTTTTCATGTATGATGGATTCATATTCTCACCCAATCAATTGCTGAATATGAGGAGATAATGCCATGAACGCACAAATTACCCTGACCAGACTTTATCAGATGAAAAAAAAAGGCGAAAAAATCGTTGCACTGACCGCTTATGACTATCCTTTTGCAAAAATGGTGGATGAATCCGGTGTTCACATGATCCTCGTGGGCGACTCTCTTGGAATGGTGGTGCAGGGAGAAACCAGCACCCTGCCGGTAACCATGGATGAGATGATCTATCACACCAGAATTGTCGGAAGGGCTGTTAAAAACGCCATGGTGATCGGCGATATGCCCTTCCTTTCATACCAGGTGAGCATTGAAGATGCGGTATACAATGCCGGACGGTTTCTGAAGGAAACCAATGCCTCCGCCGTCAAACTTGAAGGGGGCGCCGCTGTCAGCAATACGATCCGGGCTATCACAAAAGCATCCATACCGGTTCAGGCCCATATCGGTCTGACACCGCAATCGGTTCATCAGATGGGTGGATTCAAGGTACAGCGGGATGAAGATCGTCTTCTTGCAGATGCCCGTGAAGTGGAAGCAGCAGGAGCTTTTTCCGTTGTCCTGGAGGGAATCCCGGCCGATATTGCCAAAAAAATAACAAACGCCCTCTCCATTCCGACCATTGGAATCGGCGCTGGTCCGGATTGTGACGGTCAGATTCTGGTGCTGCATGATCTGCTCGGCCTGCATGACCGGCATCTCGCAAAATTTGTCAAACAATATGCTAATCTTGGGAAGGCTGCAAAAGAAGGTATTTCGTCCTATGTATCTGAGGTGCAAAACAAGAAATTTCCATCGGAAGAACACTGCTATTGATTCATGGATACCTATGATAATGAAAAGACGGGCATGCTGAACTCTTGCCCAGCATGCCCGATATTTCAGCTTCAATCCAACTAATTATACAGCATCTCGGCCATCTTGTTCAGCCCCAGATCCTGCAGAACGGACTTTTTCGGAATACCCTCTTCGTCAAGCTCCCTCATCTCGTAAAACTCCTGGAGCATCAGATCCATATCCGGGACGCTGCCTTCCGTAGGTCCCTGCTCCATCGGAGTCATCAGCCTTTTGGGAAGTCTGTCTTCTTTTGCCCGTGCTCCAAACAGATTGGTCAACCCGCGTTTCAGATACCAGAGTTTCCGGCCGATCTCCATAACCTCTTCCAGGGTATAATCAAATCCGGTGACATGGTTCACCATATCAAGAGCCGGTGTGGCTGTAAGCGGTCCGGCTCCCAGATTGCAGAATATTGCACAATTGGAAAAAAACATCCCGTAATCCTGGGCAACTACATTCAGTTTCGCACGGCCTTCACTTCCCGCCGGCAGACTTTCGGACAGCTCCGGAATCTCGGGAATAAATATGGCGCCGCCTTCCACTTCAAATGTCAGACTTGCTTCATGGCAGGCTCCACGGGGAGATACACCATATGCCAGTCCATAGCCATGAGAACTTCTCGGATCATGCATGGGAGCTTCCAGGCCTTTTACGGTGGTCAGAAAGTCATGAGCATTTCCGCCGATATGATCCGCTGCCTTTTGACTTCCCTGACACAGTATCGCACCCAGTCCTTCTTTTTTTCCAATCTTTTCCGTCATCTTAACGATTGCCTCGGAATTTCCCCATGACAGATCCAGCCCGTCTGTGTCTTTTGTTGTGATCAGTCCATTCTCAAAGCATTCAATGGCAAATGCAATGGTCGAACCGCAGGAGATGGTATCCATGCCGAATTGATTGCAGATCTCATTGGCTTTTGCGATCGACTCGATGCTCGAATTCAGACACATGGTACCGAAAGTGGCAACGGTTTCATATTCCGGACTCGGCCCCTTTTTCATCTTAAACGGTCCATCCTTGACTTCCGCTTCTTTCTTGCAGGCAACCCCGCAGCCAAAGCATGTCCTGTTTCCGGCAAGTATCTTCTCTTCAATGACAGCCGGTCCCAGTTCATCGATTTCAGCCCATTCGGTCATCTGCCAGTTTTTAATAGGGATATCCCCGGAAAGGATCCCCACATCCATATGGGAAGGGGTCCCGGACGACTTCATGGCTGAAATGAAAATGCTTCCATCATATACCTCTTTCAGCTCATTTCGAAGCTCCTTCAACCGGTCCGGGTAAGCAGGTACAACCTGCCCGCTTCCAGTCACATAAATCGCCTTCAGTTTCTTCGATCCCCAGACAGCACCCATACCAGTTCTGCCGGCTGCATGCCCCTTGTTGTGAATCAGGGATGCAAAACTGACCAGATTTTCACCTGCCGGTCCGATGGCTATCACATGCCCTTTCTTGATGGACTCTTCTTTGAGATCCGCCTTCATGGCATCGGTCACGGTATAGACATCTTTTCCCCAGTATTTCCCGGCATCCCTCAACTCAACCACATCATCCTTGATAAACAGGAAGACCGGTTTTTCCGAGGCGCCGGTGATGACGATTCCATCATATCCGGCGAATTTCAGATTGGCGCCAAAGTGACCGCCGACATTGGCATCGCCCCATAAACCCGTCAATGGTGATTTCGCACATACTGTCCATCTTGCAACCCCATTCATCATCATACCGGTCAGTGGCCCGGTCATTAGAATGCATGGATTGTCCGGTGACAATGCATCAAATTCCGGTTTTTTATGAATCATGTCCAGAAAAATTCGGGTGCTGAAACCCAGACCGCCGATGTTTTGCCTGGCAAAAACCGGATCCAACGGTTTTTTTACGATGCTTCCGGTTGTCAGGTCCACATATAAAATTGTTCCTGCATAGCCGCCCATTTTCTTTTTCTCCATAAGGTCACCTCATATCTGTCTGGTTACAGTTAAAGACAAACTGTCTCATTTCACTTTTTGGCTGTTTTCCCGAATCCTGATACATTACACAATTCCACCCGGAAAAGCGAGAGCCAAAAAGCCTTTTTTCTATTGTTGATTCCACATTTTAAAAAAAAATCGTCGCCCCCTGCATTGAGACGATGACCAAACCAGTTTTATTCTGCTTTTGGTATTCTTTATCTATTGACATTATTGGTTATTTCTGGTTGTTTATGGTTTGCATTCTTTCTTGATAAATAATCCGATATCAAATTTTAGAGGTCTTCGATACGAATAATGACAAAAATGCTTTCCACCAAAGAAGTGGCCCGGTTTCTGGGGGTCAATGAAAAAATGGTTTACACCCTGGTGGCGGAAAAAGGCTTGCCAGCTTCCAAGGTCATAGGCAAATGGATCTTTCCACAGCACCTTGTAGAGCAGTGGATCGAGAACAATACCACGAATTTTCCGGAAACCCCGCGGTCCATTCCACAGTTGAACGGATTGTTCATTATCGCCGGAAGTAACGACCTCCTGCTGGAAAGAACCATCGCCCTTTTTAACAGCCGTTTTCCAGATCTTCTTATCGCACTCAGCAATGTCGGAAGCAGGGGCGGATTGCAGGCCCTGCGCCGCAATATCTGTCATATGGCTACGAGCCATCTGCTGCAGGAAAACGAATCTGAATACAATTTTGATTTCGCCCGGCAGATCCTCGATCGAATGCCGGTGGTTGTCAATTTCTGCCGAAGGGAACAGGGTGTGTTACTTGGTAAGGGGAATCCACAACAAATCCATACCATGCAAGATCTGGGGAAACCAGGCATTCGGATCGTTAATCGCTCTCTACATACCGGCACACGCCTGCTGTTTGATCATGAGTTGAAAAAAGCCGGTATTACAGGCGAAAAAATAACCGGTTACGATCGGGAGGTCGACCGCCATCTGGATGTTGGCCTTGAAATCTTGGCCGGACGGGCAGATGCCGGACCTGCTATCCGGCCGGTAGCGTCTGCTTTGAATCTTGGATTTATTCCATTGCGATGGGAACGTTTCGATTTTTTGATTACCAAGGAACGCTTCTTTGACCCCGGCATTCAATCGTTTCTAAGCCTTCTGCACGACCCAGCATTCAGGAGGATAGCGGACGAGTATCAGGGCTATGATCTCAGCCTGTCCGGACGCATGCTTTTTTCCGCCGATGAAACGAAGAAAACCGAAACAATTTGATGGATCTGCTTATTGTTTGAGAAACCAGTACTAGTCCGGAAACAGTAAGAAATGGATATTTCGCGGTAATGACTGTTCCGGCAATCAGCAAAGAAAGGGGAAAAAATGAATCCACTACAAAAAAAAATAATCTTCAACTGTTTTTTTCTGATCTTCATTATGCTGCAGGCAGGCGCATCCACAGGCATGACGGAACCCAGAGCTTTACTGCTGGCCACAACCACCAGCACCGATAATACCGGTCTGCTCAATTACCTGGCGCCTCTGTTTGAAAAAGCCACCGGCATTGAGCTGAAATGGACGGCCGTCGGTACCGGCAAAGCCCTGCTTCTGGGTCAAAACTGTGATGTGGATGTTCTCCTGGTGCATGATCCGGAAGCGGAAAAAAATTTTATATCAAAAGGCTTCGGGATCAATCGCCGGGAGATCATGTTCAATGATTTTGTCATCATCGGTCCGGCTTCGGATCCTGCTGCTGTCAAGGGACAGGGCGCCGTGGAAGCGTTGAAATCAATCCAGGCCAGGGGCGCTGTATTTACCAGCCGTGGGGATGAATCCGGAACCCATGCAATGGAAAAGGCTTTATGGGGAAAAACCGGTGCCGCCCTGCCGGAAAAAGAGCAATGGTATATTCAAACAGGTCAGGGCATGATGACAACCATCCATATCGCCGAGGAACGAAAGGGCTATACTCTGACGGATCGGGGCACCTACTACAAGTATGAAGACACCAAAGGCGGTGATCCGAAATTAAAAATCCTCTCGGAGGGGGATGATCTTTTGAAAAACCAGTACAGCGTCATTGCCCTGAATCCCAGGAATTGCCCAGCGAGACAGCATAAACCGGCCATGCAGTTTTCAGACTGGATAGCCGGCGCTGAAGGGCAGAAATGGATCAACAATTTTAAATTGAATGGAAAGCCGCTGTTCACGGCCAATGGAAAATAATTGAATTTCTTCCTTGATGGATTCATTACCGCTATCCGGCTGCTGATTCAGGGTGATGCAGAGACATACTCGTCGATCTCCGCTACCTTGCTGGTTACAGGCTATTCCATGACCGCCAGCCTGTTGATAGGTATTCCCCTCGGTTTTGTTCTGGGATATGCAGATTTCAGGGCAAAAAAACAGCTTCGTTTTCTCGCTGATACATTGATGTCTCTGCCCACTGTCTTTGTCGGTCTGATCGTCTACGGCCTGTTATCCAGCAAAGGGCCTTTGGGTCAACTCGGACTGCTCTTCACGCTGCCGGGAATCTCCATCGGCCTGACTGTTCTGGCTCTGCCCATTGTCATTTCCCTGAGTGCCGCAATGGTGGAATCCATGGATCGGCAGTTGCGTGTGGCTCTGATTTCTCTCGGTGCTGACAGACGGCAGTTGCTGTTAAGCATTCTCTGGGAAGTCCGCTTTGGGATCCTGACCGCGGCTATAAACGCTTTCGGCCGTGTAATGACCGAGGTGGGTATTTCCATGATGGTGGGTGGCAATATCAAATGGCACACCCGGACTATTACAACCGCCATCGCCCTGGAAACCAACAAAGGCCAGTTCGGCATGGGAATCGCACTGGGTCTTGTGCTTCTTCTGATCGCCTTTCTGGTCAATCTATCCCTCTACTTTTTACGAAAGCAATAGGTAATCAGTATATGCCCTGTAAAGACGCTGCTCCTCAATTAAAGACGGGTCGTTCACAATGATCTCTTGCCCGCTGTATGAGATCCGCAATCTTGTCCATTGCTACCAAGGCAGGTCGGTACTGGAAATCCCTTCCATGCAGATTCAGCAAAAATCCATCGTGGGCCTGATCGGTCCCAACGGAGGCGGCAAAAGCACTCTCTTAAAACTGCTCGCCTGTGTTGAATCCCCCGGCAGCGGTGAGATCCTCTTCAAAGGCCGCAGAATGAAACCCTTTGCTGATGATACGCGATTTCAGATCACCTTGCTGCCGCAGGAACCCTATTTGTTGAAACGCAATGTCCATAACAATATCGCTTATGGCCTGAGACTGCGGAAAGACAAAACCAGTAATACCCGAAAAGTATTTGAAGCGCTTGAACTCGTCGGTCTTGATCCAAAATCCTTTCACCTCAGACCCTGGCAGGCTCTCTCCGGAGGAGAAGCCCGGCGGGTGACCCTGGCTGCGCGTCTGGCACTGCATCCGGAAGTCCTCCTGCTGGATGAGCCTACTGCCGGCATTGATGCAGCCAGTGTTCAGCTCATCAAAGAGGCAGTCCTGAGAGCACGAGAGGAATGGAACACGACGCTGATCATCGCCAGCCACGATTGGGAATGGATAGAGATGACCTGCGATGATATCCTGCATCTGTCCGGAGGCCGGATACTGGACAGCGACAAGGGCAATATCATTTTCGGCCCCTGGCATCCACGCAGGGATGGATGGCATGAGAAACATCTTCGTGATGGGCAATCTATCCTTGTCCCCCCGCCCCCGGGCAAAAACGCCGCTGTCCTGATGAAATCCGAAGATTTGCGGGTTTGCACTGATCAGCCGATAACCGGAGATAACGAACACCTCCTGAAAGCAATGATTACACACATGACGCTGGAAAAAAAATCCGGCAATATCCTGCTCACGCTCAACGCCGGACATCAGGATGTAACCGTCAGAATCAGCCATTCGCATTCAAAAGCCAGCCATTTTCAGCCAGGCTTATCTGTCTGGTTGATATACAATCCAAAGGATATGAAATGGATCCATTAACTCTAAAAAAAACCGAATCTCATCACCGTAGTGGATGACGACGATAAGACTCACAAGTTTGAAAGGCTTCCGGTATATAAAAAGCCGCTTGTCGGAATACGGGGGTATCCGGTTTCCTCATATCTCAGTTTTAAATTGTTCGTAAAACCGCATCAATATCTAAACGACTATAGAATCAAAAAATTCATGGCTGTTTTAAAATCAGAGGAATTCAGGAAAAGAGTGAATGCCATCGGCGGATACGAACTTGAAAATCCGGGTGAAATTGTATTTATGAATGAGATATGATGAAAAATCTTTCAGAAGAAAAATCCCCGGCCTGTGATTCTCTATTCTATTTTCCAGGCAAAAGGAATGAGAAAAACCGTTTCACCCGACTGCTTTTCCGTTTCCCGATATCCGGAGAGAATCTTCTCTCACGGGAAACATCTGTTTTCAAGAACTGCCTGAAACGTCTTTTTAATTTCAGACGATTCAGATAAGTAAACGGAGAACGGCTCACCGGAACCCGGCCGGCAAGGGTTTTCCCTGGTTCAAACAGCAGGTCCAGAACATGGCTGGTTTGAATAAACGGTCTGAAATGGTTCGCGCATCCGGCACAATAGGTAATCATCTGATGCGGCCCGGCTTCCTTTTCTCTTACCTTTACCCAACTCCGGGCGAAAGCCGGGTCAATGCGGCCGGCATTCCCACCCTCTCCGCAACAGATTGTTTTTTCACGCTCATGTTTCATTTCTGCAATCAAAAGCCCGGTTCCGCTGACCAGCTTCCGGATGTCTGCGTGAACAGCATTCTCAAACCGTAAA
>JFJP01021720.1_pt1 | contig 10841 bp, 11 predicted proteins | sample 431651 | NCBI WGS metagenome assembly JFJP01 (sample SAMN02602958, study PRJNA72255) | Microbial mat metagenome, whole genome shotgun sequencing project. | biome: fresh water; feature: sink hole; material: water; isolation source: purple microbial (photo- and chemosynthetic) mats found in...
TCCAGCAAGGATCGCTAACTATTTCAAACACGAAAAGATTCTGTATGCGGGGGTATAAAACATGTCATATTTGCCCCGCGAAGCAATAGTGCAGCCCCGAGAAATGAATAATCCGCTCCGATATGTCATAGTGCAGCCCCGAGAAATGAATAATCCGCTCCGATATGCCATAGTGCAGCTCCGAGAAATGAATAATCCGCTCCGATATGTCATAGTGCAGCTCCGAGAAATGAATAATCCGCTCCGATATGCCCTAGTGCAGCTCCGAGAAATGAATAATCCGCTCCGATATGCCCTAGTGCAGTCCCGAGAAATGAATAATCCGCTCCGATATGTCATAGTGCAGTCCCGAGAAGTGGTATTGCAGTCCCGAGATGTAGAAGTTGCGCCAAGCGAGTGCGTAGTTCGCACCGAATGCGTGCCCTGTCCAAAACTATTTTCTACCAAAAGAATAGGCTATGTTGTAGCTATTGGTGGAGGGTCTAAAGCAGTGTCGAGAATTGATTTGATTTCGTCGCCGTTAGAACAGTGCCGTTCTGGCGACAAAAAAGCCTTTTGGTCACTTTGGGGCTTTGGCCAAAGTGACCCGCCGGAGGCATCGTGCCATGAAAATAACCGTGTTGCTTTCAACGCACGTTCCGAGAATTAATGAGTATTACACCATTTACTACAACATCGCCAAAGAGTAACTCGACAACAAGGATCTATAATGAATCTTTTCGAAGAAGCCAAAACATACATCCCCGGCGGGGTGAACTCCCCCGTTCGTGCCTGGGGAGCAATCGGAGCAGACCCGGAATTTATCCACTCCGCCAAGGGCAAATATCTGACCACCGAATCGGGCAAAACCATGGTCGATTTCTGTTCCTCCTGGGGCGCGATCATTCTCGGTCACGCCGCTGATCCGGTGATCGCCGCGGTGACTGAACAGATCGCCAAAGGAACCTCCTACGGCGCGCCGACAATTGTGGAAACCGAACTGGCAAAGATGATTGTCGATGCCATTGATTCGATCGATCGCGTGCGGTTCGTCAGTTCCGGCACCGAAGCGGTCATGTCGGCTCTTCGTCTGGCTCGCGGATTCACCGGAAAAAACAAGATACTCAAATTTGATGGCTGCTACCACGGCCACTCCGACTGCCTGCTCGTGAATGCCGGTTCTGGCGTCGCTGAGTTGAGTGGATCCAGTTCTGCCGGCGTTCCCGAAGCGTTTGTGAAAGACACAATCTCCATTCCGTTCAATGATTTTGACTTGTTCAGAACCGTTATGGCTGAACAGGGCGATCAGATCGCCTGTGTGATCGTCGAACCGGTTCCCGCCAACATGGGCGTGATCCTTCCCGAACCGGGATTCCTAGAACTCCTGCGCGAAGAGACCACCAAGTGCGGTGCACTTCTGATCTTTGATGAAGTGATCACCGGTTTCCGTCTCTGTTACGGCGGCTATCAGACGATCTGCGGAATTACTCCCGATCTTACCACGTTTGGAAAGATTATCGGCGGAGGATTCCCGGTCGGAGCGTTCGGTGGGCGAGCTGAAATCATGGCAAAACTTGCTCCCGAAGGCCCGGTCTATCAGGCGGGAACGCTGTCGGGCAATCCCGTGGCCATGACCGCGGGAATCGCCACACTGAACGCTCTCAAAGAGACCAATCCCTACGAAAAAATGGCTCAACTGGTTGATTCCTTTGCGAAAATGTTTCACGGGAAACATGGGGCCACGGTAAATCACATCGGTGGAATGTTCACCATTTTCCACACGGACAAACCGGTGAAATCGTTTGCCGATGCCATGGTTCAGGACAAGGCACTCTTTGGAAAACGGTTCAGTGCGTGGCAGAGCAAAAACCTCTATATGCCGCCATCCATGTACGAAGCGGCCTTTGTGAGTCCGCTCCACACCGAAGAGGATTTGGCGGGATTGTTGTAGATCTGATTTTTTTAATTTTGCAAAATGATAACGGAGGGGGTTGAAAAATCTCCTCCGTTTCTTGTGGTCATGGGTTTTATATAGAGGCGGTTTCTTGTGAGTTCGCGATCTGTTCATTCATATTTGGTTTAAAGAGCGCCGCAATAGATTCCTTTTGAAGAAGTACGAGCGTAAAAACACCGAGCACTGTTCCGAAAGGCGTGAACATGCATTCAATTCCTGCAACAATCATGCAAAACAGTTTAGATTTTCTCTTTTTGAGTTTTACACCGGTGGCAATAATACAACCTCCGATACTCCATCCGCCTAAGATAAAGCTAAGTGCAAAGATTGTAACAAACCAGCCCATTGCTGCTGGAAAAGGCATCTGTCCGGCCTGTTGAGGAATGAAAAATGTGCCGGTTATCATGGCTATTCCCATAAACAGATGCATGAAAAACATACAAGAAAAAATAATGGTAATTCCACCTACTACATAGTGGAAAGTTGCGAGTAAATCCAGGTGCTTTTCTTCTTTGGTCATTAAGAATCCTTTAAAATTATTTTGATTAATTCACTCGCAAATCGACCCGTACGATTCAAAATCGATCCACTCGATTGAACAGCTATCCGCCGGAACCTCTCCCCGCTTGTGGAACTTCGGCTCCGATTTGTCGTTGATAACCTCGCTGAACTTCTGCCACGACAGTTCTGACTCTTCTGCACTCACGAACAGTGTCTTGTCCGCCCGAATCGCATCGAGAAGCAGTTTCGTGTACGCTTCGGGAATCTCCGATCCACCAAAGTGGTCGCTGTAGCAGAATTTCATGGTGGTGCCGGTGATTTTCTGATCCGCTCCGGGAACCTTGCTGGAAAGATCGATAATGATCCCTTCGGCGGGCTGAATCTTGAAAATGATCCGGTTTTCCGCCAGATCGCCGTTTTGGTTGAACAGTATCGACGGCAGTTTGCGGAATTTCACGCCGATTTCAGTACCCTTGCGGTTCATGTATTTGCCCGCCCGAATGTGAATCGGCACTCCGGCCCAGCGAAGATTGTTGATTTTCAGTTCGATCGAGGCAAAGGTCTCCGTGTTCGACTGCGGATCGATCCCTTTTTCTGATCGGTATTCTTCGCACTGATAGCGGCACCAATCCACCACTTCGAGTTGTTCCAGCACGTTGCGTTTCTGATGGCGAATTGAATCGGCTGACAGCGACGTGGGCGGTTCCATGGTGAGAAGTGCCAGAAGTTGAATGAGGTGGTTCTGCACCATATCGCGCACAATGCCGGAGGTGTCAAAATACTGCGCACGCCCTTCGACGCCGAGATCTTCGAAACAGTTCACCTGAATCGATTCGATATAGTGGCTGTTCCAGACCGGTTCGAAAATGGTGTTGGCGAACCGGAACACGAGCATGTTCTGCACCGCTTCCTTGGCGAGATAGTGATCGATTCGGAAAATCTGCGACTCGTCAAACTCCGCGGTCAGTTCGCTGTTGAGCTTTACCGCCGATTCGAAATCGTAGCCGAACGGTTTTTCCACAACCAGAATCGTTTCATCGCCGAACCCTTCCGCGTGAAGTTCTTTCGCCGTTGATCCGTACACTTTGGGCGGAAGCGCCATGAATATCACGATCCGTTCGAATTCGCCGTGGCTGTCAACGTAGGTTTTAAGGCCGGAAATCCCCTGATGGTAGAACATGATCTCCTGAAACGGCTTGCAGCAGTCCGATTCCCCGCGAAATTCATCGTGAGAAAGCGGTGTTCGTCCCGATCCCACAATGAGCGACGTGGTGTCGATATTGCCGCGGGCAAAGAGCCGGTCGAGAGCGGGAATCAGTTTCCGCTTGGCCAAATCGCCGGAAGCGCCTAATATTATGATTGCAGTTTTCATAGTTTCTCCTGTTTAAACGAATAATCGACAAACCGATTAAACGAAATATGATTTGATTTTTATAATTTTCGTGACGAGTTTCTAGCTCGTCATGCCGCATTGTGAGTCTCCGGATCAATCTTTTATGGCTAGGTTGCTTTCGGGGTAGGGATGCTTCGCCCCTCCCCCCGCTTTAGCCCGTCAACTGCTCGTTCCTCGCAGAGTGCCGGTCTTTGCTTCCCCACCCAAGCGGGGGACACCCCCGCAACGCCCCCGAAATCTAATACAATACTACATCAGAATATTATCTGTAAATATCTTAGACCAACTTTAAAATGCTTAGCTATTTTTCTAAGCTCAGCCCCGTTCCATATTGGTATAAAATGTTTTCCTTCAGGAGTAATACTTGGAAGATTATTACCGTGAAAGAGTTTTTGATACATGATATTCAACCTGATATCCGCTTTTGTAAACTGCTTCCAATTACCGAAACTGTTAGAAAGGTCTGTAAACATATTCCAAACGTTAAGAAATGTAGAATGGTCAAATTCTGCTTTGGGGAAATTGGCCCAATGGCGAATTTCATCAAAATCATAAATGGGAAAATTATCAAGTTCAATATCTATGTTTTGTGTAGTTGAATAGTTATCGACTTCGCTTATCGTAGTAAACTGGATGATTTTTCCATTGTAAATAAGTACTCCATCGACATCATCCGAAAACCAGATAATAAATCGAGTCTTTTCATGAAATTTAAATTGACATAGACAATATTCTTTTCCCATGGGACTCTTTCTGGCAGTGTTTACCCTATAACTCTCATGTTTTTGGAAATTAAGACTCTACCGTTCAGGCGGACTCGCTAAACACTATCCGTTCCGCGTGACCGGTTTTCCGCGTTAGGGACCAGAAGGGCCGCGAAGCGGGTGCGGTACTCCGCACGGAGCGAAGCGAACCCCTAGCAGGGCCCGACGGCACGCAGTGCCGGAACGCCCAAGGAAACTACATTCGTTTTCAAATTTCAAAAATCAAGTCGGGTACCCACAAGGGGCACCCTTACTGAATCAAACAGTATACGATGAAGATGAAACCCCACCCGATCCGATCCAGTCGGTGTGGAAAAATTCACCGCGGGGCTGACCGATTTTTTCATAGGTGTGCGCCCCAAAGTAGTCGCGCTGGGCCTGAATCATATTCGCCGGAAGACGTTTGGTCCGGTATCCATCAAAGAAGGTCACGCCCGCAGCCAGTGTTGGCACCGCAATTCCCACAGAAATAGCCGCCGCAACAACTTTGCGGAACGAACCTTCGAACTCTTTCATGATATTCGTAAAGTACGGCGCTGCCAGGAGCGAAGTGAGCTCGGGATTTGCGCGGTAGGCGTCATAGATTTTTGAAAGGAAACCGGAGCGAATGATACAGCCGCCGCGCCACATGAGCGCCACTGCACCAAGATCGATTTTCCAACCGTTGGTCTTGTTGATCTCGTCGATCAGCATGAATCCCTGCGTGTAGGAGATCAACTTCGCCGCAAAGAGCGCCTTTTCGAGATCTTCCACGGTGATTTTGTCGGAAAGATCCTTTTCAATCTGATCGGGTATCATCGCTGAAAGTGCCGTGCGTTCATCGAGCCGCGCCGAAAGGGAACGGGCGAACACTGATTCGGAGATCAGCGTGAGTGGAATGCCTGCTTCGGCACCGTTCACCACGGTCCACTTGCCAGTTCCCTTTTGACCCGCTGTGTCGAGAATCGTGTCGATCGTGGCGGTGCCGCCGTGTTCTTTGCGTTTGAGAATCTCTCCGGTGATCTCCACGAGATAGCTGTCGAGAATCCCGCTGTTCCACGTGGTGAAAATCTCCGCCATGCGGTCGTTGGAAAGACCAAGTCCCCGTTTCATGATGTCGTAGATTTCGGAGATCAGCTGCATGTCGCCATATTCGATTCCGTTGTGAACCATCTTGACGAAATGTCCCGAACCGGCTGATCCGACCCAGTCGCAACAGGGTGTTCCATCGTCGGTCTTGGCGGCGATGTTCTGAAAAATCGGTTTCACAAATTCCCACGCGTCGCGATTTCCGCCGGGCATGATCGAAGGGCCGAATCGCGCACCTTCTTCGCCACCGGACACGCCGGATCCCACAAATCGAATCCCAATTCCCCGAAGGAACTCTTCGCGGCGAACCGTGTCGGGATAGTTTGAATTTCCCCCGTCGATAATGATGTCGCCTTCGTGAAGAAACGGAAGTACCGATGTGATAAACTCATCCACCGCTTCACCGGCGCGTACCATGAGCATGATTTTCTTGGGCGAAACGAGTTTACTTATCATATCGTCCAGCGATTCGGCGCCGTAAATGTTCGGGTGATCTTTCGCAGCGCCTTCTTTGAACTCTTTCACCTTTGATGCAGTCCTGTTGTATGCAACAACTTTTACACCGTGATCGCTCATGTTGAGAATCAAATTTTGCCCCATTACGGCAAGTCCAACGACTGCAATGTCATACATTTCATTCATAGGTCCACTCCTCTATTGTTCTCATTTTTTACACAATACTGATTTGGCAATCTGCTCACCACTGTAGCAGAACATATTTTATGCCCAAATGAATGACAAATGCGAGGTATAAATATGAAATTCACACTCAGCAAAAATTCTGCCATTACGATTCATCGTTACGATAGCTATGAAGAACTAGCCCAGATGGTTACGCCTGCTCTTCAGAGTGGATCCGTTTCTCTCTCTGGCGGCTCGACTTATAAAGAGTTGTGCAAAGCGTTAGCGAAACTGAAACCAGATCTTTCTATGAGCTGGTTCTGTGCAACAGACGAGAGGGTTGTTCCTTTTGAAGATCCTAATAGCAACTGGGGTTCAGTGGTTGCTCCGATGCTCGATGCGTGCGGAATTCCTGAGCAAAGCTACAATCATTACGAAACTGAAGGATTCTTGCGCATGCTCTTGCGGAATCGTTTCGATACAGAACCGTATCTGTTCGACGCTGTTTTCTTGGGTGTTGGCGAAGATGGTCATTTGGCGAGCCTTTTTCCGGGTACTACGGCCATTAACGACATGAAAAAATCGATACTCTCTACGAAAAGCCCCAAGGGTGTGGAAAATCGAATCACTCTTGGTCCACGGGTTATCGTTGATGCTCAGCGGGTTGTGGTCGTTATGGCGGGCGCGTCAAAGGAGAGTTGTATCGATTCTATGCTCCATCACGAACTGACCGTTCCGTTCCTTTCGATTCTGTCGCGTCGCGCCGAATCAGAGATGTACCTCGATGCACACCTCTATGATTATCTGAAAGCTACCGTGTCAAGTTGGCTTTGATCCTCGCGATCGTTCGATGTTGATTTTCTGGAGCTCCCCGATGGCGAGCTCCTTTTTTTTCGCCTCGATATCAACGAGAACGTCCATTTCCCAAAGCCAGTCGGGAATATCGGCGGGATTGATATAATCGCTGTGAGGTCGCGCTTTTGAAATGGACACAAATCCGTCGCGCGGTGACGACAGGTGAAGGCGTTGCATCTGATTGGAAGGCCAGGTCGCTTTTGCTCGGTGGAAATAGTCTATCGTTGTTCCCGTCGGTTGATACTTCAGTTCATGGCACCGCTGATGGTGAATGTCGTAGACAACGCGAAGGCTCAGTTGTTGTGCCGTGTCGATCACTTCGTCGATTGAGTAGGTCAATTCGTCATTTTCTAGGGTGATTAACGTGCGATGGTGATCGGGGATTGATCTGACGCGATCGATAAATCTCTCTTGAGCTAACCGTTTATCGCCATACGCGCCGCCGAGGTGGATGTTTATTTCGCCGGCGCCCATTGCATCGGCGATGGCAAAGTGTTCATTGAGATCGATTAAGGAGTTTTCAATCACCGAATCAGTTGGAGAACCGAGATTGACGTGTTGCCCTGGGTGAAGTGACAAGATTCTGCCTTTAGAATCAATTGATGAAAGTTTTTTCAGTGCCTTCTCGATATCTGATTGATCCACAAATCCACTGTTCTTCATGCGTGAAATCTGCGGAAAGAGATCGGAACTGATCCGAAATCCTGCAATGTTCTGTTCCGCGCAGAACGATATGGCTCTCCGAAGTGATTCTGTATTTTGATCCCACACCGAAAGGATTTTATCGCGCACGGCTTGTTCACCACTCTGATTTGAAAGTTTTTGCAATCCTGCCAGCGTGTAAGTGCGAAAATTGATCGGCTGATCAGCAAAAAGACAACACAGTCCAAATTCCATGGTGAACCCCTCATTTAAAAAGAATATGAGCGATTGATGTGCCAACATTTGTATACCAAGATGATACCGATCGAGTACCATTTCTCTGACATATCCGTAGTGAAATTGTTTTTGTGGACAACTGGAGTAGCTTATTTCCACAAGAAAGTGTATGTACGATGATATTTGTCTGCGTTACTCTTAAATTTTTACTATCTTACGGTGTGTTTAACAATTTTACTTTGCCGGAGGCTTTGACTATGAAACGAATGCTTGGACTGCTGCTAACCGCATTATCTCTAGGATTTTTTACGGGATGTGGTGAGGATATTGTTCCGATCACAGCCTCTGTTAAGTCTGACAAATCGACTTATAATGCCGGTGAAACGATAAAGTTAACAGCTGAAACATCTGCTAGCGATGTGGTATTCTACTGGAAAGAGGGAGGAGATGCCGATGACCACGATAACGGTTGGACAGAGGGATCGTCTACGAAAACCTACACAAAGTCCCCTTCTTCAAAAACAAATTTTACGTTCCATGTGATGGTTTGGACCTCGGCAATGACCAAAACGGCTTCGGTTACGGTAGCGGTTAATGGAACCGGTGGAACAACCGTAACGTGGGATGGTGTTGGTGAAGTTCACACTGGTATCACCGCATCAACGTTTTGGGTTGGAGAACACGGAAGTGACGATAACTTTAACATTTCCAATGTTGGAAGTGCGTGGGATTCTCATTGGGGTGATAATTTTGGGCTTGAAGATGCGCCAAATATCAGCCGTGATGGTGAATTTATTCCTACAAGTGGCTCATTCAAGAAAAAAGAGAATCCGTTCTATTTTGCACTGCCCTATAATGATTATGACAATGTTGCCTACGACGGTTCCGATTGCAATGCCGTGGTAGGAAAAAGTAGTTCGTTTAAAAAAGTGTATGATGCGGATTATGGACGCGATATTGTTACAACATCTGCCATGAGCGGTTCCCGCAAAAGTTCAACATCTAAGATCCCTTGGAAAAGCGATGAAAACTGGAGTGGCAAGTCAATGGTGAAAGCTCGTTGGATTAAAATCTCTTGGGGTGGCAAAACATGTTATGCTCAGTGGGGTGATGCGGGGCCATATTACTACGATGACTATGACTACGTTTTCGGATCTGCAGAACCAATGAATCAGCAAGTTGCAAAGGATTCACCGAATGCAGGTATCGATCTCTCTCCTTCTGTTATGCTCTATCTTGGTGTTAAGATGTGGCCTACAGGAGCTGAAGCTAAGGATGTTTCTTGGCAATTTGTCAGTGCCGATAAAGTTCCCGATGGTCCGTGGAAGAAGCATATCTCTACGAATGCTACTAACTGGTAAGAGCTATATCGCATCGTTTTTTTATTCAGGCCATCTCAAACGAGGTGGCCTGTTTCTTTTTTTACAGCTTTTCTGTTTAGTCTATCGAGTGAGGTGATTGCCACTTACGCTTTTGATGAAATTACTCTGATCATTTCGTATTCTTGTGCGATTTTATTACTATATTGCGGTCGAGTTTCTAGTCTTCCAGTCCTTTTCGTATGGAGAGTTTAATGAAATCCTTTATTGCCCCGTTTTTGGCTGCTTCGCTGTTATTTGCCGCTCCTTCAATGACGATTCATAAAGCAGGTGGAACGGTGGTAACACTCTCCACCGATGAGATCGACAGTATCACCTTTGATCTCGGATCTTCTCCTTCTACGTATCCGATCCATACGGGAATCAATGCATCGACTTTTTGGGTTGGGGAACACGGAAGCGATGACAATTTTAACATCTCCAATGTGGGAAGCGCGTGGGATTCTCATTGGGGTGATAATTTCGGCCTTGAAGATGGACCTACGATCAGTCGCGATGCCAATTATATCCCGACTAGTAGCGCATTTAAGAAAAAAGAGAATCCATTCTACGTTGCTCTCCCCTATAACGATTTTCAAAATGTTGTCTATGACGGATCTAATCCTTCTGCTGTAGTGTCCAAAAAGGCGGAATATTCTCAGGTGTATAACGCTGATTATGGTCGCGAGGTCGTGGTCACGTCCGCAGTTGCCACTGTTGATTATGTGACGCGTAAGAAGTCAATATCCTCTATTTATTGGAAAGATTCTGAAAAGTGGACGGGAAAATCGATGGTAAAAGGTCGTTGGGTGAAAATATCCTACAATGGCAAAACCACCTATGCTCAGTGGGCTGACGCTGGTCCGTACTACTATGACGATGCGGATTATGTATTTGGCACTTCAAAGCCGATGATTCAACAAATCGGATCCGATTCTCCCAATGCGGGAATCGATCTTTCCCCTTCGGCTATGCTGTCGCTAGGGGTCACGTTGACTTCGTACGGTGCAAATCTCACCAATGTGAGTTGGCAGTTCGTTGATTTTGCAAATGTTCCCGATGGCCCGTGGAAGAAGTATATCTCTTCGAATGCGACAAACTGGTAAGCACGGGGAGACGCAGGAAATTTGAGAGATCGTCTGATTTAGATAGAGCCCTGACATAATGAGAGTTAAAAAGAGGATGCAATCTTAGATTAAGGTTGCATCCTTTTTTATTGGGGAAAACATACCTGTCGTGAATGATCAAACTCGTCGTTGCATTAAAAAGAATCGAAATGTAATGAAAGTAGGTGCAAGTAACATTTCCGATTCCATTGATTTCCGTAAATTTGATTTAGTGCAAAATGAAGTTGGTATTTCACTGTGGTGGATTTGGGTTATTAAGCAGACTGCCAAATATGGATCTGCATGATGTATTTTAAAGCATGAAAAAAACAATGCTAAAATCGGTTTCGTCAGATATTCGAA
>JFJP01027810.1_pt1 | contig 10841 bp, 7 predicted proteins | sample 431651 | NCBI WGS metagenome assembly JFJP01 (sample SAMN02602958, study PRJNA72255) | Microbial mat metagenome, whole genome shotgun sequencing project. | biome: fresh water; feature: sink hole; material: water; isolation source: purple microbial (photo- and chemosynthetic) mats found in...
AATTTTCCTCATTTTTCGTTTTTTTTCCTTTAAAAATTTCATTTTTCCTTTAAAAATTTCATTTAATTTTCCTTTAAAAATTTCATTTAATTTTCTTTTAAAACTCACATTTTTCCTTTAAAACCCTGATTTTCTCTAGTTCTATTGTGGATCCTGTTACGCTTTATCAGCAGCGACTGTTCTTTCTGATCGTTTCTGTATCGCCACCCGCGGTTTAATAAACGAGAACCTTTCTCCTCAATACATAATTTCCTGCAATTCCTTGACCTCCGGCTGTTCAGGTGGTGGTCTCCTGCCAACCTGGTTGTTCCTTGAACATTTCGGCGTTTACACTGACGGTTGTATTCCTTATCTTTCCTTTATGGGTGACGAGATTCCTTGTGTTTTTTCTCATTGTTTTGACGATTCTCAGCCAGTGAAGTTTTTTGCAAAGAATTCGTCCACACATATCTTTGCTGATAAAAACTCAATGAAAATTGATTTAATGACAAATGGACCAGTATTTTATTAAATTCTTCATGTTTATAATGTAATATATATACATTAAGATACAGGTAGGATTCTGGGTCTATGGAGATTTTAGAGAGTATTCGGAAGGGATCTATGTGCCGGAGAATAAGACGATTGTAGGGGCACATGCAGCCAAATTGATAGGATGGGGATATGAAGAAGGAATGGAATATTGGACCGTTGCTAATAGCTGGGGAGGAGATTGGGGAGAAAAAGGGTATTTTCGCATGAAAATGGGCGAGTGTTTATTAGAGAAAAACGCGATTGTTGGACTTCCTGAACTGAACTATAAGGAGATTTGATGAGGATTTTAGTGTGATTTATGTTAAATTACTGATAATTAACGAGATTTATGATGAATTTATCGGTTTTTAACGATAAATTTATCGCTTTTTATGAGGGATTAATGATATTTTAATCATGAATATTTAAAAAAGCCTGTATGTTTTCTCTTATAACGCTGCTATTTTCAATGTTTTCTAAAGGAATTATCGCGAGCATTCTCTTGATCTTAAAGAGATTGGTGTTCAATGAATTTATGACTGGGATCCAGAAACCTATGTAAATAAAGATCAATAATATGATGAAACACACATAGAGAATCAAACGGGATTTCATTGTTGCTGAATAGTCCGCTTCTATCGTTAATAATTGATTTTTCATAAGAAATCTGAAGAAAAACTTGAAATAAACGTTCTGAAACTCGTTATTCTCCTGAATTTCACTATAATTCAAAAGATTCTCCTTTAAATTTTCCTCAGTGTTTTTCTTTACAAATTCCTCAATTCTTCTATAATTATCAATAAACCTATAAATCGCAAGGAAAAGGCCCTGTGTTAGGGTCCCATCAGCGAATTTATCGCAATTTGTGGTATTTAGCTCATTTGTTGAGAAAATCTCGCAAAGGTTCATATTGAACATTTTATCATAAAGTGCCTTATATTCAGTATTTTGAAAACTTTGGGCTTTAGAATGGGTTTTCTCAATATTTGTGACCAGTGAAATTAAAAGATCAGTAAAATTTAACGCAATTTCACCTGAATTTCCAGTAGAATTTATCGCAATTTCACCTGAATTTCCAGTAAAGGAATTACTGATGTTTCTCCTCAGTATATTGTGAGAAAAAGAGTAATAGGATTCAAAGATGCTCGTCACATTGAATTCCTCGATTAAAATGGTCATTTTCTCAGAAAAAGACGAGGTTATGGAGTAATTAACGATAAAAAACACCTCGATAATCATAGAAATTATGAGTAATTTCACGAAAAAAACCAGTTTTCTACTGTTATCCAGTGTGTATTTCTTGCGTTTTTTCCTTTTTTTCGAGAAACTGGCGTTTTCTTCTAATTCTTCATCATTATTTTCATTTTCTTCAGAGTTTTCCCCACTTTTATTTGTTTCGACCTCTTCTTCTTCCCCTACCTGCAAATGATTGAGGAATCCTTCACATTTTCCAAAGATTTTCTTCACAGAAATAAGCGAAATATCCATAAAAATCAAAAGGATTCTCTGATGAATGGTCAGCACAAAAGCGTAAATTCCTGATAAAATGACTGAAAAAAACATGAGAAATACCACCGAAATCAAGAGTATTGAGAGATTTAATGATGATTTTTCTTCGATTCTCAATGATAATTCATCAATAAAATACTGATTTTCTTTTCGCATCGCATTGTAAAAATCGCTGATCAAATTTACTGATAAAAAGAAGAAATTTGGGTCTTTTGCATTAAAAAAGCTCAAGGGTTTCGAACTGAGAAAATTGGCTTTACTGATGATTTGTGAGGTTATTTGATTGATATCGAAACGCTGATTCTCGATATTGCCATTTGATGCTAAATAAGCAATTGGTATAGAATTCTCACTAAAAAGCGATTTATGCTGGGAATTCATGCCAAAACTGTTTAAAACCAGTGAATTTTGCAAGGATTCTAGTGATAAAACACTGGTTTTTAGCTGTTTTATCAGTATTTCTGAGGAATTACTGGTCGAGATTCCTTGGTAAATAAAGGAGATTTCGGTTATTTTGTAAAGGATTAATTGAGTTTGGGCGATTCTTTGATTAGACCAATCAATGAGATTATAGGAGATTTGGCTATTTTCAAGCTCTTTTGCAAAGAGAAAGTGATTTATCGAGAAAATTATCGCCATAATGATCAATAAAAACATCGCGATTCCATGCAAATTCCTCACAAAGTCATTTTTCTCGAATTTCAGCTTTTTGAGAAAAAACAGGAAATTATCACGATTTTTGAAGATATTTCGACTGTTTTTCAGTGAAATTCCTGATGATTCTTTGGAAATATCGGCTTTTTTCACAGAATCCTCGATATTTTCGTTGATTTCTTCACTATTTTCTTCATTATCATTATCACGGTTGAGATCTTCAAGGTCTAAGATACGATCCCTCATCAGCCTAAAAGCCCTTATGCCTTTTGCGAGATCTATAGCCTCTTCTACGACATTCTTCATTTCTGATTTCTTTTTTATCAGTAAATTCTCTTCTAATTTCTGGTAAATTAGTGAGGTTTTCATGGGATTTGGCTCGAAAATATCACTATTTTCTCGATTGGAAAATGAGGATTTTAGCTGATTTATGTATGAATCGATATCGGACTCTTCCCCTTGCAAAAGCCCTCCTTTGTAAGAATTGCTGGAAATATCGTAGTTTATTGAGAAAATCTTAGAGTTTTTCTCTTTAAAAGCCGTATTACGAGGTTTTAACCAATTTTCTCGATTTATTGAAATTCCTTCAGATTTCAAAGGAAATTTCTCCTTTTTCTCGATATATTCGATTCGAATCAGGTAATTATGCAGTCCAAAAGCAGCGTTTTCATAGGAAAACACCTGAATCGGCAATTTTTGTGGGAGAAAAATCTCTTTTTTTTTATGAGTTTTCTTTACGAATTCCTCTTTTTCATCAATATTCTCGTTATTCGCTATTTCATTGCTATTTAACATAAATTCCCCTGATGATTGAAGATTTATTATGGAATTTGGCATAGTTGAGGTTAAATGTGATAAATTTTTGTTGCTTTTACTGATAATGTTCACATCGGCAAACCCCCCGTTTTTCTCTTTTAAAACGCTGAGATTATCATAAAATCCTGGTATGATTTCTGTGATAGAAACCGGTTTTTTCATCAGTTTTTTCTTTGTAATATCCAGCAAATTCACACAAGAACTCGAAAAAACCTCAATATTTCCTTCTTTTTCACAAAATAGATACAAATAATATTTAAAGGTCTTTTCCTTTCGAAAAACCGCAAAAAACTGCCTTCCTTTTAGGGCAAAAGGCTCGTTTCTGATCGTTAAATACATTGGAATTAAATAGCCATTTCTATGTAAAACCGGTAAAAACACTTCTTTATTCATCATTTTGCTTTCTAATTTCATGAGGTAATTCTCAATGAAAATATCATGGAATTCCGCGATGCTCTCCGGCATGATAACATTGATCTTTTTATTGATAATTTCTCCTTTATTATAGCCAAAAATCCCTGCTGCTGATTGATTGAGATTGAGAATAACTGCTAAATTGGCTTCTTCTCCCGATATAAAGACCACTGGCTGTGAATTGTTCACGAATTCCGCCACAAGTGAGTTTTTATTTGATTTTTCCCCTTTTTTGCCATTAAGTTTTGCAAAAAGCTTTGAACTGGCTGATTTATCGCCAATTATCGTGAAAAGATACCCTGCGAAAAGCCTTAATAAAGATGGTAATTCAATGTTCATTCTCTTCAATCTCAGCCAATTTTCGTCCAGTGAATCATCAGTAACAATGATTCTTTTGCCTATTTGAAATAACTTGCCGAGATTCGGGATATCTTCGCTTAATTGAGACCAAAACTCCAGATGATCACTGGTCGATTTCTCAATAGAGGCTTTTATGTTTTTGACCAGTGAATTCAAAGCTAATTCATTGATCGAATCCAGAGAAATTCCTAATAAATTGTCTGATTTCTTCTTCTCTAAAAGCTCGAATTCAATGATCCTTTTGAAACGAAATATCAGGAATTCCTCAGATAATGAAGGTTTTAAGCCAAAAGCCGTCGAAATTTCGTGAAGGGCCAATTGCTTTTGATCTAATCGGTCCAGTAAAAAAATCGAGAATTTTATGCGTAAAATCGCATTATAGGGTTTTTTCTGAATAATATTGACAAAAAAGCCATTTATCATGCAATTTACTCTCAAAATCTGTTCGTCCTCGCCGTTTTCAAGGAATTTCTGATGTTTTTTTGAGCCAGTGAAGTCTTTTTTGCATTGGCAATCGCTCAGATTACAGATAGTCCTATGATACTGGACATAACCATCTAAAAGCACTGAAATCCCATGTTCAAAACGATAATTATCAGTCAAAAAAATGAGATATTGCACATGTTGGAGGAAAATGGCTATATCGTCGATTTTATTGATATTTATCAGTAAAAGCTCGAAATGGTACTCTTTTCTAATGAAAATGATCAGAATCAAGAGGAAAATCCCAAAGAAATAGAGGAATAAATTGGCGTCAAAGGCGATTTCAAAGGTGATTTTACCGAAAATCACCATGAAACCAGTCCATGTGATGATGGTTTGTTGAGTTAAATGGCATTTTAACGCTAAAAGGTTATAATAAGGGAAATTCTCAATGAATCGAGAAAACATTAGAAAAGAGGGAATTGTGAGAAATCCCATTAAAATAAGCTCTGAATAATCATCGAAAATCGTGAATAGAAAAACCAATAAAGTCTTATATAAAAACAGCCAAATATCATGTTTTCCGTCGCTTTTCGCAAGAAAATTCGAGGTTTTTAACCGACATTCGTAATAGAAAAAACTGATAAAAAGCCCGAAAATCGTGATGAAAACTATGGTGATTCCTGATGCAAAAACGTGAAGAATATAGGTATTTTCATAGCAAATCGTTGAGGAATAGAGCCTATGGACCCATTTTCCTGTGTTTTCCTGATAATTGCAGTTGAAAACCATGAGAAGGACCTCTAGCATTGGCATGAAGAGGATTTGAGGGAAAATCTCGCACACAAGCTTTGCGATACGGAAAATCAAATGAATTTGTGGATTTTCGTGAGGGTTTTTGACAGTGATATAAAGGAGAAAGCAGGTGATTAGAAAGGAAAAAGCACAGATTATATAGAAAATAAAAATGAAAATCGTGAAGGAAACTAAATAGGGCATTATCATGAAAAAGTCAAAAAAGGAAGAAATTGTGATGATTATTGAAGGCGATTTCCAAAAAATCAGCAAGGAATTGTGAAAGGCGAAAGAAAGCAATTGGAAAGTCTCGATCAAAATTATCAGGATTTTAAAGAGATAATTGAAGTATTCAGAAGAAATCAAAGGGGTTATTAGATTGAAAAAAGTGGCTTTGTAAAGGGAATCGGGGGAATTTGATGAATAATCGTCTTCTTCAGCGGGATTTTCTTCAGAAAACATCGGGTTTTTTTCAGTGATTTTATTTAAAAAAAGCGAGATTTTTTTGAAGGAAAAAAAATTAAAGGATTTTTTAAAAGAGATTTTTATTAAAAAAGCCTTTATTTTAACGATTGTTAATTTTTTTACAGTAATAAAGACATTTTTTACTCAATGGGAACTGGCTGTTCTCGGAAAACCAGGGGTTTTCAAAAGCTTTACCACGAAAATAGTGAAGAAAATTCAATGAAAATTTTGGAAAAAATCAAGATTTTAACGTCAAATACCTATTATTCCCATTTGAAATCGGGGGTAAAACTGAAGGATTTCATCAGAAAAAACCAATTATGTGTCAGTATTGAGATTATTGAGGAAATGAGCTTATATGTAATGAAAAATTGGGTTTTTCCTTTGAAAAACAATAGAAAAGTTAGGAGAAGTGCTGAAAAACAGTTGTATAGCCGGTATTGTGGATAGGAGATTGATTGAAGAATGTTGGGGGATTTTGCAGGAAATCGATGAGAAAATTGGGAAAAATAGGGAAATTATTGATCTTTTCAATGAAAATGTCAGAAAAAAGGTCTTTAATACCATACTTATCCTGGTTGAGATATACCATATGATCAAATTCATGAAGGAAGAAGGGATTTTTGAAGAGGGAAAGTGGTGGAAAGGCTCAGAAGAAGACTATCTAGCGAAAATGCGAAGAAAACTTGAAAAAACCCTTGAAAATCTCATAGAAAACGTACCTTTTTATCTTCAAAAAAAAAAACGATAAAAAGTCATTAAAAAACCATAATTCTATTAAAAAGTCTTCAAATTCCATAAGAAAAGCTGAAGAAAACGATGAAAAAAGTAGTAATTCTTCTGAGAAGAAAATTGTGAGCATTGAGGACTTTTCACTTTCAAAAACCATAAAAAATATACAAAAGCTCGAAATCAAGCGAAATCGCCTGCCTTCCCCTATAAATAAAAATTCTGATGAAAAAAATGGGGGAAAAACAAAGGAAAATACGATAGTTGAAGATTTTATAAAAGACGATAAAACATCGAAAATCTTGCCTTCTTTTTACCCTTTTTTCAAAGAAAATATAGAAAAAAAAACAGATAAAATTTTAGATGAGAGTTTTCATGAGGAAAACAGCGATTTTCTTCAGGAATTTCTCAGAGAAGCGAAGGAAAATATCAAGGAAGTCATTGATTTATTGCATTTTCAAGAGAATTCCTTAGAAATCAGTGAAAAAACCATGAAAAACTCTGAAGAATTAGCGATAATTCGCGAATCTCTTATAAAAATGAAGGATTTTTCGATTTTTCTTCGAAAAATCACTAGATTTACCAAGGCGATTATTGAAGAATTACAGGTTCATTTATCTGAGTTAAAGACGATAAAAACATTGATAAATTCGCAAAAAAATGCTGAAAAGCCTGAAGAATTAAGACCTTCCATAGAAAATCTGGCGATTTTAAAGCAATCTGATGAAAATTTTAAGATAAAACTGATGAATTCTATTGAAAAAAGTGATTTTTTATCAGAAAATCCTTTAAAAGAACGAATTATCGCTAAAAATATAGAAGAAATTGAAAGGAATTTACTGAAAATGAGAAGTATTCATAGGAAAAACTCCTATATTTCATCAGAAAATAACGATAATTTACTTTGTAATTCCTATGAAAATTTGCTGAATAATGAGAAAATCGGTGATTTTTCTCATGAAAATTTAAAGGGGTTTTATGAGAAATTGCTCGAAAAACAAGAGCAAATCGTGTTTGAGGATTATAAAGAAGTTCGTGAAGAAATTAATGAGAAAAATGAGGAAAATCATCTGAAAATCATGAGAAATACCAAGGAACAATTGCTGTTATTACAAGGGTTTTTAAAAGAAAAACCCTAATAATCCTATTAAATTTTGAATTAAATTCTTGCGTTTTTCCATATAATTTCAATGGAAATTATAGCATTTTTCTCTTAAATTTAATGTGTTTTTTTAATTATTATTCTATTCATTGTTAATTTTAATGAATTCTTGAAGAAGACCGTTAATTTTCTCTTTTTTCTCGATTCTTTTCTGCTCAGATTCCTGAAATAATTTGATGAATTTATCTAATTCTGCCTTCATCTTCTTATTTTCTTCATTCATCTTCTTATTTTCTTCATTCATCTTCTTATTTTCTTCCTTGAGCTCCCTATATCCCGTTATCATTATAACCTTTAACTGATGAATTGTCGTATTTTCATCACTAAGAAGCTGAGCTTCACTTTCTGTAAAACCTTGATTAATGGTTTCCAAACATTCATTTGAGTTTTTGTACCTCATCAAAATACTAATTTTGGCAATTTGATCCTCTTTAGAACAGGCGTTCTTTTCATCCAATGTAAAAGATCCATCTTTGAATTGGAATTTGCAAGTAGTCAGTTGCAAAGGCTGGTTCTTTAACATAATCCATAGGTAAGGATATTTCTTTGCAATTTTCTCTGCTGCGATCTTTGGGAGCTTTTCAAGAAACTGAGTGAAGGTGTGTTTTCCTCGATAGAAATCGATTGAGGATTCGATGGTGGCACCTCCAGGGTGCACATCAATGGAAAAAGGAAAGTTTCTAGTTTCTAATTTGGTGGGATTCATTTGTTTTTTTATTATTTATAGGAGAGAAAATTTGAATTCATTTTATTCAATAGCCAAAAATAAAAGTACAAAGAACGAAAATATTGGCAGATTTTATTTCTATTGTGATAAAAACCTTCATTTTTTTGTTTATCGAACAAATTAAATTAAAATTTGTTTTAAATTTTATTTTTTTTTGACTTTTTCATTAAAAAATAAACTAAATTTGTTATAAAAAAATCTATTTTCCTTTAAATTTATATAATTTAAACCTAAACAACAGTTTTTTAAATTAAAATACTTAATACTAAAATGATTAATAAGCAAAATAAACAAAAAGTCTCAATTAATCTTCCTTTTCATTGAAATTTCTCCAAATCCCTCGCTCTATTTCTGCATTTCTGCTGATATAAAAACTGCATCCAGCACATATTGGCTTTCTCTTCTACACAAATCGCTCCTTTCATATAGAACTCCCTGGCTAATTTATCGTTTTTTTCAACTCCCCAGCCATTTTGTAGAAATTTCCCAATTCGATAGTAATGTTGTGGAAACTTCCTATTTTTCTCATTTTTCACAAAATTCTCATATTTTATAAAGGCTTTTCTATTGAATTCATGCGAATTTTCTCCCATTTTCGCTTGAAGTCTCGCCTTTGTGTAAATGAGGTATTTATCGTCTTCGATCTTTTGGTCCTTTAAAGCCAAATCGATCATTTCACTGGCTTTTTTCATATCAATATCGCAATTTATACCATGTTTGTAACATTTAGCCAATAAATAGACATTTGACCCGACTCTATGGAGAATAGTGTCTTCAAGTCCTATTGATTTGATATAGGTTCCAATATCAAAATAGGTGTGTCCAGCAGTCAAATCACCCAAAATAAAGGAATTATAAGCATATTTGAGGGCTTTTGTGAGATTTTTACCTTTTTTCAAGCCTATTGAATAATAGAAAGAAAGGCTGTTCAAACATGAAAAACAGCCTAATTTCGCTCCTTTTTTCAGGATTTGAATGGCTTCTTCAGGAAAATTGGCTTCTTCGTAGAGTTGCGATAAAGGGAAGTGAGCTTTTGCGATATTTGCCTTTGTAGCGGTTAAAAGGAGTTCTTGTGATCGACGGAATAGATCATCATTGCTTTTCTCTTTGCAAAAGGCTTCTTTGAGATAATTACCATAATAGAAACAGGCTTCAGGATATTCAGAATTCTCTGCAAAAATTATCAGTTCATTGAAATGGAAATCAGCTAAATCCTCTTCAAAAGGGTACTCAATCATGATCCAATTATTCAAATAACCGTATTTCATTTGATTATTCTTAAAAAATTTATGGATCAAAAGCCGGATTTTTACCAGTTTTTCATCCTCATTCTCAAGAAAACTTCCCAAGACAGATTTCGGAGAAAAATGGCTTAAAAGACTGTTATTTGGAGAATAACAGTCCCAAAAAGCCGCAGATTGGACTAAATGCGATATCGCGAGGTCTTTGTTGCGTTTAATATGGTACTTTTGGCTATCTTCATTATAAATGAAGAAGAGTTTGTAATGGCAAAAGGGGTCATTGTGTTCAGCACCTTGTTTATAGCTTAATAACGCTAAATTTAGGTTTTTTCTTGTTAAAATGCCGTATTCTTTTGAGAGACCCTGAAGGAAAAAGGCATAGGAATTTTCGGTTTTTAAAGAGAAATCGAGAATTTTCTGATGAAATTCCGGTTTATACTTCAAAAAGAACAAATAAGACCAATTGGGCTCGGAGAAGGGCTTTGTGCTTTTAGGGCTGGGGAGGGATTCTTCTGGGAAAATTACGATATTTTGCATAGGGATTAGTGGAAAAACAAGGATTTTTGAAATGGTTTAAAGGCTTGTTTCCAGGAAGATTTTTTTAAATACCGTTGATGACAGACAAAATCGGTGATGCAATTGAGTTTCGATGCAAATTCAGTTGATTATTCAGAACTTTCATTAGTTTTTTTTTGAATCAAATTAAAATTGGGAGGTTTGAATTTTAAACGTGAGATATTTGGGCGAAAATCCGTCATCAGATTTTAAAGAAAAATAAGATTATCAAAAAAATAAATTTTATAATAATTTTTTTAAAAAATATTAGAAAATAATTTTATCAAAAATTAGCAAAAAAACTTTCTTTTTTTTTGACCAAAAAATCAAAAACCTAATTAATTTATCAAACCCTGCAAAAATTATTTCCGGGTTTACCCTTTCCCATTATCTCGACTTTACCCTGATTTCTTCTTCCTACCTTGATTTCTCCTTCCTTTTGTTCCTAAACTGCTACATTCTCTTTCGAATCCTGAAA
>JFJP01040672.1_pt1 | contig 10841 bp, 10 predicted proteins | sample 431651 | NCBI WGS metagenome assembly JFJP01 (sample SAMN02602958, study PRJNA72255) | Microbial mat metagenome, whole genome shotgun sequencing project. | biome: fresh water; feature: sink hole; material: water; isolation source: purple microbial (photo- and chemosynthetic) mats found in...
GTAGAACTGATCCCCATCACTCTGGCTCTGGTATTCTGATTTTGAAAAATCGCCCGGGAATTCCTTAAGTGCTCTGGCTTTTACACCATCACCCAAGCCTGCTTTTCCATGACATGATGCACAGTTTTTTGTATAAAGCGCCATCCCTGCCTTTTTGCTGGCCTCACCTACAGCCACAGGGTTTTTCATTGATTTAAAATTAGCCGGAACAACCCATGGTTTCGGTTGGGCAACCAAGGCAGCACTCATCATCAAAGTTGCAGCGCTGATAAAGAAAAAATTCATAGTTTTCATAATATAATGGTTTTAATTAAAGTAATAATACAATTATCGTGCTATTAATTTTCAGATCCTGTAATCATTCTTTTTCTTCAGTTTTTTTGCATTATTTCTGATCCTGATCAGACTTATAATTGCAAACAGGTAATGACCCCATACTCCGGCCAGCAGTATTGACAATGTGTATATCATCCACTTTGGTGCTGTTTTTGTCCACAGAGCCCTGTGAGTTACCGGAACAGAATAATCTGTCGGCAAGCCCCAGTTCAGGGTTTCTCTTTTTTCCACATTGCCATAAATCATATTCTCTTCAAACCTGGCAATCACAGTTAGTTTGCCATCCTTATCTCCTGGCAGATCAGCAGGAAATTCAATACTGGCAGTTCCGTTCTCATCAAGGGTCAGCTCACCGACAGGCAACAGACTGAACATTCTGGGAACATATATCAGAATTATCTCATTGGCCACCGGGATTTCTTTTCCGTTCACCTGTTCAAACGCTTTAACTGAGAGTGTCTTTATACTGTCAACCTCCGACAGAGTCATATCAAGTATTACATCCTTAAAAGTGATCTCAGAAGTACCTGCTTCAATTGTATCGTTACCTTTGAATTCTGATACGAAAGACCACATTAAATTTTTGTCGGCAGGAATATTCATGCTACTGCTGAGTTCAAGACTTGCAACACCTTTCATATCAGTTATCACTGATGCGATTAATTCAGTTTCATCACCTGCCAGAGAGAATGATATCTCCATACCGGGCAGTGGTAATTCCATCCTGTTCTTTGAATATGTAAGTGTTGTCTTCAGAATACGCTGGTCATCAGTATTTTTAAAATACTGCAACTGTATATACGGGCTTATTTTTTCAGTATCCTGTGAAAAGATCTTAACTGGGAACAGCGGAAATAGTGATAATAACAGTATTAAAAAGACTGCCGGCTTAATCATAACAATCGTAGATTTTTCCATTATTTCAATATTTCATTTTTGTCTTTTTCCTGCATTTCGGAAATAGAAATAATCGGAGCTATTTTTGAAATAAGCATAAACAGCATTGCAAATACCGAAACTCCTGCTAATGTAAGAGCCCACTCAACCCAGGTTGGTGAATAGTTTATCCATGATGGCCGTACATCCTGAATAGGTAAAAATGGTGTCTCAAGTGTAGGAATAACGATTATATAACGATTGACCCAGAGTGCAGTAACGGCGATTACTGCAGAAATTGTAATACTGGGTATGGTCCTGAATCTTGGGAAAGCAATTATTATACATGGTATTAGAATTCCCACATAGTTTGCAAAGATAAAAAGCGAATAATAATCAGTAAAAAGTTTATCAATTAGTATTGAGTCCATTTTAATAGATCCATACCATTTTGTAAGATAATCGCTGAAAGTAAAATACCCGTAAAAGGCGGCAATAACAGTCAGAAGGACGCCTACATTAACAAAATGACGTTTTGTAATATATTCCTCGAGATGATACACTTTTCTGAAAATCCACATCAGGATAATCAGTAACCCGGTTCCTGAAAAGACTGCTGCAATAACAAAATAAGGTCCGAAAATAGTGGAGTGCCATCCAGGCTGCAGCGTAACACCAAAGATCCAGGCCAGTACAGAATACACAATAATCGCAATTGCGATAACCATAGCTGCCATAACAGTTCTTGCATTCGACAGTATCTTTCTCTGAATTTCAGTTCCGGTAAAACCAAGTGAAAGTGTTTTGTAAAGTTTCTTTTTCCACGGAGCCACTTTAAGGCCGGGATAATCACGTAGTATCGCAAAATCTTCAATGAATGACAGATAGAGGTATATGAAGCAACCCACCAGGTCAGTACAAATTGCTACCACGTCCCAGGTTATTGGTGATTGAATCCGGGGATTTGTGAAAAGAAAATATAACCTGTCGAGACGTCCTATACAGAAGAAAATAAAAAAAGGACCTATTATAAGTGAAATAATTGTAATCAGCTCTGCCATCCTGATTACTGGTTTCCTCCAGCCTGTATGAAAAAGATGGAGAACTCCCGAGATAAGGGCTCCTGAATAACTTAGTCCCATGAAGAAGATAAAGTTCACTATATAAAAGCCCCATACTACATTATCGCGCATCCCTGTAACGATATGCCCCTTGTCGATCTGAAGAACAAGTGCATAAATGCCAACTCCAAAAACAGAGAGCAGAATAAAAAAGGTAATATACCATTTGACGCTTGTTTTTTCGATCTCAGGTGTAAGATCTTTGATCAGTCTGCTATCTGCTTCCATTTTCTTTCCGGATTAAATTTTAACAGGTTATCTCGGACCAGCGTCTTTGTACCTGTTCTTAATAGATTCATCATAATCATCCAACCCCCTTTCAACAGGAAACATTCTTTGAGTGGGTGGCAGATAATATACACTTGGCAGTGTTCCAAGTTCTTCCCTATACCTGTACCCTGCCCTGTCGAGCATCAATTTACTAAATCGTACTGTCTCTTCACCGTTTGTTACAGTATCTTCAAGAATATCACCAAAATATATAACACCCATAGGACAGGCTGTTACGCAACGGGGAAGTTGATTTTCGCGCAGTTTATCAGCGCAGAAAACACATTTTCCGACAGTACCCTCTACTGCCGGGATATTTGTTTCGGGATTATATACATGTCCTTCAGGCACTTTAACCTCCGGATCCTTCCAATTGAAAACCCTGGCTGAATACGGGCAGCCGGTCATACAGAACTTGCATCCGATACATCTCTGATTATCAACAAGCACTATACCATCATCTCTTTTGTAAGTTGCGCCCACCGGGCACACACTTACACACATCGGTTTATCGCAATGAAAACAGGGGCGCGGGAACCAGTATTTTGCTGTAGAATTATCATCCTGGAGCAGATAAAGTTTCATCCATTCATGGTCTTTCGGAAGCAAATGTCCCTCCTGACAGGCATCGACACATTTTCGCGCATTCTTGCATCTTGCCAGATCAATAACCATGACGAATTTCCTGTTTGCAAGTCCGGCCCTTGCTTCCTCCTTGAGTTCAGCGACTATCTCTTTAGCAGGTTTTATATCATCCTGATCAACTTCAACAAGTTTGCCATCGGGAGAGAGCAGCTTAATCTTTTTCCCCGATTTAGCTTTTGCTTCATTACTATTTAAAAGTGAGGCTCCGGCAATTCCTGCAACACTGATAGTGCCGACACTTACGCTGACTTTTTTCAGGAAATTGCGCCTGGACGAAGTTCCCTGTTCCTTATCTTCCATCTCTTCAACTTTTTGGTAAAGAACCATTAATGATCATCAGAACGGTGATATCCGGAAATCATTCCCCAGAATAGTGATGTAGGTTTTGCTCCCAGAGTACATGTATAAATATGTATTATCATAAATACCGAGAGAAAGAAACCCATTGTAATATGCAGAATATCGGTAAGTATCAGTCCGCTGACCCCAAAGAACCTTGTTATAGTAATTTCAGGAAAAAGCAATCCAATACCTGAAATAATAAGCAATGGAACAGCTACATACATTGCAAGAACATATGTTACTTTCTGTAAAGGATTGAATTTCCTTTCTTCAGTTACCGGGAAAGGATGTTTCTCACCTTTGAACATTCCCCATGAGTAATACTTTAACTGCGTCAGCAGATCGGCAGTAAAATTCTTTCTGCTGATCCTGTAATACCTGCCATTACTTGTAAAAAGATTACCGGTAACGAAAATAATGTAGTTTATGATCAGAATAACAGCAGCAAAATTATGCCATTTGACGGCCTTTGCAAAGCCTACAACATATGAAACATTTTCCTTATCGGTATACTGAATACTCAAACCTGTAACAATCAGCACAAGAAACAATATTGCATTCAGCAAGTGCCAGGCTCTGAGCCATTTAGGGTAAAGATACATCTTTGTCTTCGTTAATAGTTGTAATTATTTTTTCCTCAATCTGAAAATTACATGAATACCAATAATTCCTAATACTCCTATAAAGATTATCAGACTTAAAAGATTCAGATATTCATTTCTGTTAGCTCCAATAACATATGACTCATTTAATATTATCCCGTTAAAGAATCCATCGCGTCGTTGCTCCTTTGACTCAAATTTATAAAGCGAGGCCATAAGTATTGAATTCCTCGAATGACACTCATTGCATAGCTTAACTGCCTGCTCTTTAGGTAATATAAGATGAGCCACAGGAATGTTATTATTAATTTTCGTATGGCATTCAATGCATCGCACGTTTGCAAAGTGTGAAATCTGGTTAGGCAGCCACTCATGCTTACTTATAATATTAATTTCCTCCTTATCACTCAGAAGCTGAAAACGGTTGTAGTCCGAATGGCAGTTCAGGCAGATTGCATTATCATATGCAATTGTTTCCTTAAAGTTCTGGCTGTTCCTTACCGTTATCCTGTAGCTATGAGGATCGTGACACTTCCAGCATGAGAATCCATCTTCCTCCAGTTTAAAATGTGTACTTTGCTGATATTCAGACTCTACTTCCTCAAAATGATACTGTGCATAATTTTCGTCGCCTCCATGGCAATCGATACAATTATATTTTTGTTCCATTCTCAGTTCACCCGCATGCGGAAACTTTGTATATTCTTCTGAATGGCAATCGGTACAACTGAAACTCTTATGGTTCGATCTGTAAAAATCCTCCCTTTTTACAATTCTCTCCGCGAACATCATAGCCTTTACCTGACGTTCGAGCAGATCGTTTGTATACTCATATTTACCCTGGCCATGACATTTGAAACACCGTTCATTGTCCTCAGCATAGGGAGAAACATATGTTGATGTGTCCGTTTTAATCTGATTTCCCTGCCTGAAATTGAATACTCCTGCACGACTGGCAGAAGTATTGCAATTTATAAGGAGGATAGATAAAATCAGTATTCTGAAAATATTCATCAGTTATTCAGGCTAATTCTTAGAACCTTACTGTAATATTAAAACCCACCAGATACTTTCCTTTTGCGAAATCATTAGTATTGAAAACAAGATTTCTCTGATTTATTATCTGGGAATAGTTAGCAACAAAAATCTGGAAAGTATGAGTTGCAGTATTTATTTCCCATCCGAGTGAGAGATTTGGTTTTGTAGGCAGGTCAGTCTTCTGTTTTGTAAGAAGCTGGTCATATTCAATCATTAATGAATGAGAACCAAATACATTTGCCCGCGCACCTGCAGAGAAGCCCAGATTAAGATTTTTATATCCTGCTGTTGTATCGGCATTTAACGGCACAGAATTGAAATATGCCAGTGACGGGGCAATCTGAACTGAGATCTTCTCACTGAATTTGCGGGCTACAATCAGCTGACTGAAATAAGAAAGTCTGTGTATTTCCTTGAAGCTGGCTGCAGGTCCAAATTCTTCTTCCTTCCTTAAGTCGGCGACTATATTACCATAATATGAAAGGGATACTGGCATGCTGTTATCTTCAGTCTGCTGGAGGATAAGATATTTCCACTGGACATCCTGAAGTTTATAGTCCTTTGTTGTCCCTGCTCCGATCATGAACCTGTCGGAGATACCATAGTTCAGACCAATACGAGTATTTGCTGAACCATAGATACCATAAAGATTATGATAGTTCTCAATAAGGCTGAATCTGTGATGAATTTCAAGTTCCAAACCGCCTTTATATGGGGTAGCAACTGTATGGTTATCAATGAGAATTGTTGTTCCAAAAGTAAACCGGACGGGTTTGGATTCTTCCTTTGGCTGAACTTCATCCTGCGCAAATAAAGGGGCAAGGAATAATGATAAAGTCAGAACGATAAAAATCTTTTTCATATTAAATTAGTATTATCAGGTTTGGTTATTTTTAATTGTCTAGAGCTCCCTGGTTTATCCAGATCAGAACTTTTTGTTTCTCTGCAGAACTTGACCTTGAGGCGTGATCGGAATCTGTCATTATTAAATATAATTCGCTGGTCTCACCCGGAAGTGTAATATAATTGCCTTCAACAAGAGCCTGGAATGATCCCCCTGCCCTAAGGTCAGGTGGTCTGATAGCGCCATGACAGATAATACAATTTGCTGTGAATATAGGTTGAATATCAGTACTAAAATGTAGTGTATCTTCAGCACTGACTGAGGGCAGAGGAAATGAATACTTATCACACGAAGAGAAACCCGTTACTGCTGCGGCAATAATCAATACCAAAAGTATCTGATTTATCCCATTTATTTTTTTGTTCATAATTTTATTATTGTTAATTAATTCACAAAGATATCTGATAATCCTGATTAAAAGTTTTATATATCAATTAAAATCAGTGTTTTGCATGTGCTTTTTGTCATATTGAAAATTGATCTTTATCACTGCTGTATATGATATATATTTAACCATCTTTGTCAGATATAATTTTTGCCTAACTTTATGCTTCTGCGCTAACCGGGAAAAACTCTGTATCATGGATATTTCTGTATCAAAATTATTTGTAATACTGGCAATAAGTCCGGTTAAGGGTCGTGTATCTCTTGACAGTATCTACTTTAAATATTCATTAACCGGGGCACTGATCATGGAATATCATGAAAGCGGTGAATTCACCCTCGAAAACAAAAGAATGATCCCTTCATTCAGGAACAACGGAGACCCGGTTCATGATTATTTCGCTGATACTATTATGAAATCGAATAGAAACAGACGTATGTCATTTTGGATAAGACGACTAACATACAAAAACAGGTTCATATTCAATGAAATAGTCAACTCACTTGAAAGAGAACGAATATTACATATTGAGCATAAGAAATTCCTTAATATATTTCCCTACAGGAGATTCTGGTTTACTGACAACAGTGTGCGAAGCAGTCTGGTTGAAAGGCTCAGGGAGATACTGATCTACGGCAAGAAACCTTCAAAAAAAGAGTCAATGCTCCTGGGACTTGTGGAAGCTTCGAAGGCATATAAACTCCTGTCGCGAGAGAATGGAGAAAGTAAAGTATTAAGGGCTAAAAATAAAGAACTTCTGAAAGGGGATACACAGAGTGCAGAAATAAGCCAGGCCATAAGAGAAGTGCAGGCAGCTGTAGTGGCTTCAATATCAGCAGCTGCACTTGCAGCTCATGCTTCCCACTAGTTGAACATGAAGCTATTTTTTGTAGTATTTCATTACTTCTGGCAGGGCTGCCTTAATTTTCCGTATCCTGTTCTCATCAGACGGGTGGGTACTGAGAAATTCCGGTGGTTTTTCTCCGCCAACAGAACTCATCCTCTCCCAGAATCCCACAGCAGTATGCGGATCATACCCCGCAAGGGCCATAAATATCAGTCCTATTTTATCGGCTTCATATTCATTATCTCTCGAATATGGTAACATCACACCTACCTGTGCACCTAGTCCATATACTGTGTTAAAAATATTCCTGGTCTCATCCGGCTTATTTTTAATAACTTCACTCATTGCCACATTACCAAACTGCAGCAGAAGCTGCTGGCTCATTCTTTCATTTCCGTGCCGGGCAACGGCATGTGCAATTTCGTGACTTATAACAACTGCCAGACCATTTTTGTCAGCAGTATAGGGCAGAATACCGCTGTAAATAACGATCTTCCCACCGGGGAGACAAAAGGCGTTTGGTACTTTGCTTTCGACAAGAGAGTATTCCCATTTGTATCCTTCAAGGCGCTCCTTCATATTATTTGTGGTAAAATAATATTCAACGGCTGTTGAAAGTTTTGTTCCCACCTCAATTACCATTTTACTGTTGGCCTTATCAGGTGATGCAGGATTCTCTTTCATGAATTCATTATAACTTGACAGACCCATTGCTATCATCTCTGATTCAGGTATGATACTAAGTTGTTTCCGACCCGTAAAGGGAACAACACTGCAAGCCACGATTATTATGCATAATACCAGAAGTGAAAACATAATTTTCATTACTCTATTCATCTTAACAAAATTTAAATTTTACATAGCACTCTGTAAACGCTAACGTTACTGCAGAGAAATTGTTTTAAAAAAGCAAATATAAAATGAACCGGGCCGGCTTCATTCTATTTTCATATTCAAATATATGCCCAAATTTAGATACCATAGGCCGAAACACTTGATACAAATTAAGTTCCGTGGCCAGCTAAAAAAGCATATCAACGGTTCATTATAATTATCAAATGCATTAATTTATCAGACATGATCGCTGCCGGACAACTTTAAGCTTGTCATTCTGAACGATACTCTTCTTCCTGTTCTATGTCAGCCGTTTGCGGATCAGAACTTATAAATATTATCTTCAATAAGTTTATCAGCAATTCTGCGTCTGGCATCTTTTACATTAACACACTCCACCCTTGTAAGTGTTTCGACAGCATTTATGAGACCCTGGCAGGTATCAGGTGAAGAAAATGAACCTATTGCCTCGAGAGCTGATTTTCGTACTATACTGGCTGTATCGGAGATGTTGACATCGAGTATATCGTTATATAGCGGGGTTTTCCCTTTTAGTGTTCCCATTTTTTCAACCCTCAGTGCAAGTGATTCTGAAATATAAGTCTCCATCATCATTTCAGCAATATTATTAAGAACCTCCTGTTCGTTTATCAGGCCCTTTTCGAATCTTTTGGTCGCACCGTGAATACAGATAAGGATTACTTTTTTAAAGTTTTTGATATACCTGTATTTCTGCTGAGAATAAGTTTCGCCAGCAGTTTTGCCATCGGTTATCTTATCAATGGCAGAATATAGTTTTTCAGCTTCACCATAAAGGTCAAATTCACCCTTCATAGCACGTTTCATTGCAGTATCAACAACAAGAAGACGGTTTATTTCATTTGTTCCCTCAAAAATCCTGTTAATCCTTGAGTCGCGATAACCTCTTTCAACAGCCATCTCTGCTGAATAGCCCATCCCTCCGTGAATCTGTACTGCTTCATCAGCAACAAAATCAAGCATTTCAGAGCCAACAACTTTAAGTATTGCTGCCTCAACGGCATAATGACTTATAGCCTCTATTGATGCCCTTCCATAATCTCCGCAATCGATAGTCAGTTTCTTCATAAGGGTGTCAATGTCATTACTTACCCTGTATACAGCTGATTCTGAGGCAAACAGACGTATGACCTGTTCCGCCATCTTATGCTTTAATGCACCGAAAGTTGAAATAAGCACACCGAACTGTTTTCTTTCATTGGCATACCTGACCGAATCGGTTATTGCTTTTTTTGCAGCACCCAGTACATTAGCACCGAGTTTAAGCCTGCCCATATGAAGTATACTGAGAGCTATTCTGAAACCTTCGCCTCTTTTGCCAAGAAGGTTTTCGACAGGTACTTTAACATCATTAAAATAGATCTGGGCTGTTGATGATCCCTTTATCCCCATCTTGTGTTCATCCGGACCAATTACGACCCCCTCGTATTTGCTCTCGACTATAAAAGCACTGAGCACCCTGTCTGTATCGATTTTTGCAAAGACAACAAGAGTATCTGCAAATCCGGCATTTGTGATCCACATCTTCTGTCCGTTAAGGATATAATGCTTTCCATCCTCGCTTAACTTTGCATTTGTCTTGCCCGAGTTTGCGTCGCTACCTGCACCTGGTTCAGTAAGACAGTAGGCTCCGATTATTTCACCTGAAGCGAGTCTGGTAACATAGCGTTCCCTCTGGTCTTTGTTCCCGTAATACATTATAGGCAGAGTACCAATACCACAATGTGCCATATATGCCACTGAAAAGGAGTAGCCTGCTCCCGTGGTTTCTGCCACAAGCATCTGTGTAACGAATGATTGTCCGAATCCACCAAACTCTTCAGGAATTGATATCCCCATTAATCCAAGTTCACCTGATTTTTTCAGCATAGTCTTCATCAGTTCCCTGTCGCTCTTCTCAACTTTCTCCAGGTTCGGATAAACCTCAGCTTCAAGGAAATCGCTGCATGTCTGGGCGATCATTCTCTGCTCTTCATTAAATTCTTCAGGAATAAAAATGTCTTTCGAGTCAATTTCACTTACAAGAAATTCCCCGCTTTTCAAGAGTTTATTGTTTTCCATTGTTTTCAGATAATTATGTGGATTAATCTATATTTTCAGCGATTGTACAATAAGTTCAGCAATATCGAGGTTTTTAATCTCCTCCTCCATATTCTTATACTTCAGGCCATCTGTAAGCATTGTCATACAAAAAGGACATGCCGTGGCAATTATTTTAGCTTCAGTTTTAAGGGCATCTTCAGTTCTTTCTATAAAAATTTCCTTCGTTCCCTTCTCTGCCTCCTTGAACATTTGGGCGCCTCCTGCTCCGCAGCATAATGCAAAGCTCCTGTTCCGGCTCATTTCAGTAACATTACCTGTAAGTTTTTTAAGAATACTTCTTGGTTCGTTATAAATGTCATTGGCTCTTCCCAGATAACAGGGATCGTGATAAGTTACAGAAACATGTTTCAGTGATTCAGAGTCAATCTTTAATTTACCTTCTTCAATATTCGTGTTCAGAAATTGCAGGTAATTGATGACTTCATAATTACCTCCAAGATCGGGATATTCGTTTTTGAAAATATTAAAACAATGCGGGCATATTGTTATGATCTTTTTC
>JFJP01002378.1_pt1 | contig 10840 bp, 9 predicted proteins | sample 431651 | NCBI WGS metagenome assembly JFJP01 (sample SAMN02602958, study PRJNA72255) | Microbial mat metagenome, whole genome shotgun sequencing project. | biome: fresh water; feature: sink hole; material: water; isolation source: purple microbial (photo- and chemosynthetic) mats found in...
GGTGTTTGCCTGGGTTCGAAGATTGCCCCGATCTTCTACAACACGCTGGAAGATGCCGGTGCGCTGCCCATTGAAATCGACGTGACCCAGATGGAAATGGGCGACGAGATCGAGCTCAACATTGATTTCGCGACGACGAAAGTGACCGCGCTCAAGAATGGCAAAGTTATCGCCGAATCGCAACTCAAGACACCAGTCGTTCTGGATGAAGTGCGTGCCGGTGGCCGTATTCCGCTGATCGTCGGCCGTGGCCTGACGGCTCGTGCGCGTGAAGCCATGGGCCTGCCCGCTTCAACCCTGTTCCGCTTGCCGCAAGAGCCGGCTGATACGGGCAAGGGTTATACCCTGGCGCAGAAGATGGTCGGTCGCGCCTGTGGCCTGCCAGAAGGGAAGGGCATCCGCCCAGAAACCTACTGCGAGCCGAAAATGGCTACCGTGGGTTCGCAGGACACCACCGGCCCGATGACGCGCGACGAGTTGAAAGACCTGGCCTGCCTCGGCTTTTCGGCCGACATGGTGATGCAATCGTTCTGCCATACCGCTGCCTATCCGAAACTGGTCGACATCAAGACCCATCGCACCCTGCCAAGCTTCATTACGACGCGCGGTGGCGTTTCGCTGCGTCCGGGCGACGGAGTGATCCACAGCTGGCTCAACCGTCTTGCCCTGCCGGACACCGTCGGTACCGGTGGCGATTCACACACGCGTTTCCCGATCGGCATTTCCTTCCCGGCCGGTTCCGGTCTGGTCGCCTTTGCTGCCGCCACTGGCGTCATGCCGCTGGACATGCCGGAATCCGTTCTGGTGCGCTTCAAGGGCAAGATGCAGGACGGCATCACCCTGCGCGATCTGGTCAATGCCATTCCGCTTTATGCCATCAAGCAAGGCTTGATGACCGTCGCCAAGCAGGGCAAGAAGAACATTTTCTCCGGCCGCATCCTCGAAATCGAAGGCTTGCCTGATCTCAAGGTCGAGCAGGCGTTTGAACTTTCCGATGCCTCGGCCGAACGGTCTGCTGCCGCCTGTACCGTGCATCTGGACAAGGCTCCGGTCATCGAATACCTGCGTTCGAACATCACGCTGATGAAGTGGATGATCGCCAACGGCTATTCCGATGCGCGCGCTCTTGGTCGCCGCGTCAAGGCCATGGAAGCCTGGATTGCCAACCCGCAACTGCTCAAGGCCGACCCGGATGCCGAATACGCCGCCGTGATCGAAATCGATCTGGCCGATGTCAAGGAACCGATTGTTGCTTGCCCGAACGACCCGGACGATGTGAAGGTGCTTTCGGAAGTATCCGGCACCAAAATCGACGAAGTCTTCATCGGCTCGTGCATGACTAACATCGGCCACTTCCGTGCCGCCGGCAAGGTGCTAGACGGCAAATCGGACATCCCGACCCGCCTTTGGATCGCCCCGCCGACCAAGATGGACGCCATGATCCTCAACGAGGAGGGTTACTACGCCGTCCTCGGCAAGAGCGGCGCGCGCATGGAAATGCCCGGCTGCTCGCTGTGCATGGGCAACCAGGCGCAAGCCAGAAAAGGCAGCACCGCGATGTCGACCTCGACGCGCAACTTCCCGAACCGTCTCGGCATCGACACCCAGGTCTACCTCGGTTCGGCCGAACTGGCCGCGATGTGCGCGCTGATGGGCAATATCCCGACCGTCGCCGAGTACATGGAGAAGATCAAGGTGGTCAACGCCAAGGCGGCGGACGTCTATCGCTATATGAACTTCGACCAGATCGCCGAGTTCAGGGAAGCCGCGGAGACCGTAACGATCTGATCGTTACAGTAAACGTCTGAAAATAAGACGCCCCGGTCGGCTCAGTGAAAACTGAGTGGCTGGGGCGTTTGATTTTTTACGGTAGGGATGCTCTCTGTAAACCAATAGATACGGCAATCTCCGAGATGCATGCCGTAAAGGCCAATGTTTACGCTGATCTCCAGCGATATATGTCAAAGAACGCCTTTTGACGGGCTCCTTCGGGTAGCCAGATGGTTCAAGGTCGGCGCAAAGCGTCAACGGCCATCACGCTTGCATCGTCAGCGCCATGGCCGGTGGCAATGAGTTGATCCATCCGTGCGGCAATGGACGGTAGCACCGCCAAAGGCCGGTTGCCGGCCGTCGTTAGCATCAGGCCAACGTCCTTTCGCGCCATGGCCAACTCAAAACTTGCGGTAAAGTTGCCCTTGGCCATGTTCACACCACGTCCGGAAACCATCGAGTTCAAATCAAGAAGCCCGAGCAATTTGATCGCGTCCCCGGCATCGACGCCACTGGCTTGCGCCAAGGTCAGGATATCTGCAATCACTGACGAAAGGCCGATGATCATGGCGTTGCCAAACAGTTTGTTGACGGCTGCAAGATCGGGGCGCTCGCCCATGTATTCCAAACGCCCGGTCATCCTGGCCAGATCGGCTTTTACTCTTTCAAACAGCACCTTTGGCCCGGAAACAAGCATTGAACCCTGAGCATTTCGTGCCGCCGGTGGCCCCATGAAGACGGGGCAGTGCAGGTAGTTGATCCCCTGAGCCTTGAGCCGTTCAGTGCGTTCGGCGGTGAGGTCCGGTAAGGTCGTGCTGTGATCAATCAGCACGGCGTCAGGGGAAAGTCCTGACCGTACGGCTGAAATAACCTCTTCAACCACGGCGTCATCCTTGAGGACGAGATGTACTCTCGATGCGCCTTGAACGGCTTCAGCTGGCGTTGTGGCGGCCTTAACCCCAAACTGGGCGAGCGCCAGAACCTTGTCCGGCGAACGATTCCACGCCGTGACCGTATCACCCCGTTTGGCGGCTGCCTCTGCGAACGCACTGCCGAGCAGTCCGATACCGAGAAAAGCGATATTTGCCATGATCTTCATCCTTAAAATGGTGTGCGCGCCTGACGGACAGGCTTTTGGAGGTATTTTGCCGGTTGTATGAAAAGGCTCAGAATTCTCCGTGAAATCTACAGAACCTCAACGCGATTTGCTCTCTCTCAATCGCTTCAGAGTCCCAGTCGCTGCTACGGAGATTGCCTGAATCCATCGAGGCAACTGAAGGGCAACCGAATTCCATCCAGGCTTCCACGGCATTGGCATCGCAGCGCCTGATGGCAGGGACGCATCGCAAACCACCCGGTTTCGGCCGCTATGCTTGGCTTGGTAGAGCGCCTTGTCTGCGGCACTCACCAGTTGCTCTGCCAGCTGCTGATTTTCCCCCGACAGATTCCTGGAGGGCAGCATGGATAGCCCAATCGAAATAGTCACCTTGATGGCATGGCCGGAATGCGCTTGAAAATGCTGTTCTTCAATACCGATGCGAATCCGTTCGGCGATTTGCCGGGCGTGGTGCAATTCGGATTGCGGCAATAGCACAATGAATTCTTCTCCGCCGTAGCGGGCAATCGTATCGCCTGATCTCAGCTGCGCCTGGATATCGTTCGCGACGCGGCGCAGCACGTCATCCCCGGTCGGATGTCCGTAGGTGTCGTTGATCCGCTTGAACTTGTCGATGTCGAGAAACATGCAGGCCAGTGGATGCTTATACCGTCGTGCCTGACTGATTTCCACCGGACAACGGTGCTCGAAATAACGTCGATTCTGCACGCCGGTCAGCGCATCTGTCAGCCCCACCAGTTTTAAACGCTCCTGTGACAGCGCGCTTTCCAGGCAGATGGCGATAATGTCGGCCAATCGCTCGAGAAAGTCCGTCCCATAATTGCTGGTGTAGCGGTCAGGGTCAGTGCTGCCAAAATGCATGCTGCCGATGAGTTCGCCCTGTCGGGCCAGCGGCAAAAGGGCAACCGATGCAATGGCACCCACTGGGTCATTGAAGAGTTCTTGGTGCTGAGTTGCATCAAAATCACCCAGACAGGGGCAACGCACCTCGCCATACAGGGCCTCCAGCGGAACAGGAGACTGGAGCAGTGTCAATCCATCGAGATCTGAATTGTTGCCGAGCCCACTTTCCAGAATCCGCGTCGCTTCATAGTCCCGATCAAGCAGCGCAAGCGTGACAAATTCCACTGCAAACGCCTGTTTGTACTCGGTGAGTAGCAGTCGAATCAATTCCAGCAGAGAGCCTGCGCCGATCAGTCGTCGTTCGAGCTGGTCGAATCGGCGCATCTTGTCTTCGTTGCGCCGTGCTTCGTGCAAAAGCCTTTCCAACTGCTCACGAAGAGAAACGTTCTCGGATTGAAGTGGACTGTTCATCTTGATTGGTACGGTGTGCCGGTCAGGTGCTTTGGCCAATAGCCCTTCCAACGATGTTTAGGATGTTTCCCAATGGCTTGGGATTCCAAGAAACTGTGCAATGAAAATGACTAACTGAGTTGCAATGTGCGACGATCAATCGGCAAATCCTAACTCATGTTGAAAGGCCAAGCGCCAAAAGAATACTATTTCCAAGCAGGGTTTGTCAGCGAGCCAATAACCAAGGATTTCTTTGTCCGTATACTACAAATTGCATTTGTCCAGTTGGTGCGCTGGGGGCCGAAGAGTTGAGCAGGAACAGCCACTCGTGATTGATCTTGCGGTCCCATTCGAAAGGCCACTTTCAGGAGAGTATCGCCGGAAGTTGGGCCGCCAACGCCTGGCTTTGTGTTGTAGCGCTGCCAAGCAGGGCGAAGCCTGACAACTCGCCTGACGAGCTTCTGAAAAGCGCTTGCAGTCCACCTTCAACGGGCTCGCACTGCCAGTTGCCCTCAGCCCCCGCGGCCGGAGGGCAAACAACCGTCGGGCAGGCAGGGGTTTTGACCACGACGGGCATGGCCGGATAGCTGAGCGGTGCAGGTGTGCCGGTCAGCGTTTTTGCCAGGGCGCGCGCCTGGTTCATGATCGGCAGGATATAGGGCAAGTGCAAACCGGCAATTTCGGCGCAATCTCCCATGGCATAAATGCCGGCAATACTGGTTTCGAGCAATTGATTGGTGACGATGCCACGTTGGCAGGCGATACCAGCCGCCTGGGCGAGGGCGGTCCGCGGCCGCAAGCCGATCGCTGACAGAATCTGGTCAGCCATGATTTGCCGACCGTCGGCAAGTTCAAGCCGGTAGCCGGAAGCAGCTTTCCAGACGCCTTTTACCGACGTACCAAAGTAAAATTCAACTCCTTTGTCTTGCAAGCCAGTCGTGAATTGTTTTCCGGCCTGTTCCGGCAGCAGCCGGGAAAGCGGCCAGGCAGAGGGGTCGATGACGCTGGCCTTGATCTCGCGGCTAGCCAGATCGTTGGCGAATTCGCAACCGATCAGTCCGGCACCGATTACGGCCACTGACTTGGCATTTTCAAGACCGCCATGAAAGCGGCTGTAATCATCCAGATCGTTGACCGATTGAACCGAGTCTGCGCCGTCGCCTTCGAAGCTCAAACGAATCGGATCGGCTCCGCAGGCGATGACCAGGCGTTCATAAACGAGTGAGGTGCCACCCGCCAGGGTGATTTGCCGAGTGGCCGGGTTGATGCCGGTAACTTCGCTATGTGTCCGGATTTCAGCGTCGAGTTCGGTCGCCATTTGTTCGGTCGTCCTGGTTTGCAACTGCGCGGGCGTCTTGTCGTTGGCCAGGGCATTCGAGAGCGATGGTTTGGAATAAAAACCACCGCCGTCACGCGTCACCAGCAGCAAGGAAGAGCTAGTGTCCAGTTTGCGGAATTCACGGGCCAGGGTGTAGGCAGCAAGCCCCGTACCGAGAATGACAAGAGAAGCCGACGTGGGTTTGTTCTCGTCGTCAGGTGCTGATGATGCTTGACCGGTGGCATCGTCAGCAACGGCAAGCATCTCAAAATCCCCCTTGCCAACGCCACAATGAGGACAGCACCAATTGTCCGGAATGTCTTCCCAGCGGGTGCCGGGCGGAATCCCTTCCTCGGGGCATCCTTTGGCTTCTTCGTAAATAAAACCACAAATCAGGCACTGATACGTTTTCATGTCGCTTTCCCTATCGCCTCAACAGTTTTTGCTTTAAGCCGCTCATTTCGCCTGGTACAAAACGACAGCGGCCAGCGCAAAGCGCCAGCCGCGAAGAGCCGTGGCGTCGATCAACCTACAGTGACTTGTGTGTGCCGTCGCAGAACGGTGCGTTCTTGGTCTGCTTGCAAGCGCAAACATAAGCCTTCTTTGTTTCGTCCGCCGTGAATTTCATCGGCGTAAACTCCGTTCCCTTGTGCGAGCCATCGCAAAACGGTTGCGATTTGCTCTGACCACAGGCGCACCACCAGTAATCCTTACCTTTTTCGACATCGACGGCGCAGGGTACTTTTGCGGCTATTTCGGGCTTGCTCATGGAAGTGACCTCCTGAAAAGGCGCCCCGGACAATCCGGGGTGTTGGTTGATCGCTGCAAAATAAGATAATTACCAGTTTCCTGCCAGCAACTCGAAGTACGATTGGGGATGCAGGCAGGCCGGGCAAAGCGTGGGCGCGTCGGGCGCTTCATGCAGATAACCGCAATTGATGCAGCGCCAGATGACGGTCTCGTTACGCTTGAAAACACGCCCCGCTTCGAGATTGGCCGCCAGCTCCTGATACCGCTTTCCATGCTGTTTCTCGGCGATGGAAATGCGCTCGAAGGCGACGGCGATCTGAACAAAGCCTTCTTCACGTGCGACTTTTGCAAATCCGGGATACAGACTGCTCCACTCATGTTCTTCGCCTGCCGCGGCCGCTTTCAGATTTTCAAGCGTCGTACCAACCTTGCCTGCTGGATAAGTATCGGTAATCTCGAGCTCGCCGCCTTCCAGAAAGTCAAAAAACCGCTTCGCGTGTTCTTTTTCCTGAGCGGCTGTTTCCTCAAAAATCAGCGCAATCTGGACCAGGCCTTCCTTGCGCGCCGCCCCGGCAAAAAATGTATAGCGATTCCTTGCCTGAGACTCTCCCGAGAACGATTTCATCAGGTTCCGTTCTGTTTGGCTTCCTTTGATACTTCCTGCCATTTCATTGCCTCCAATCGTGTTTAGTGAATCAGGAAAGTTCAACTTGCAACCTGCCGTTCAAGCAAATATGCAGTTTAGTACAAGAGAATAGTAGTCCTAAGCCATGCCTTTGTGAACTGCAGGGATATCTTGAATTCAGGGGGGCTTTTGCCCGTTCGCGAGATTTTCAGGGCGATTCAGTCTGAAGGTGTCGGTGCTTATTGTCTTCCAGACTATCCCTTGGCTTTGTTGTCGCGGCGGGACACATTCGACCTCGATCTACGTCCTTCAGTCGACGCTTACCTTACGCGTGGGAAGATAGTCTCTGATTGTCAGGTCGTGGCGCACGATATGTTCGATGATCCAGTTCTTGATCAACTTCAGGACGTCGGTCCGGTCTGGTACCTCTTTCTGCATGATGTCCATATTCAGCTGAGTGTATTGGACCAGAATATCGGTGTGTGCCTGAAGATGGCTTGAAACAAGCGCTTCAGGCATGCCCAGGGATTTGAAGAGTCGTTCCTCGTTATTGAAGTGGGTATTGATCTGGACACCAAGTTGACTCAGGGTTTCCAGAAAATTCGCCGAGTCAGGTTGATCCTGCGGGTTGGCCACCAATGCATCGAGCTGTCTGGCAAGTTCGCCGTGCTCCTTGTCAATAGCAGGAACACCGAGCAGCAACATCGGATTCAGAGGGAAAGCGGTCGATTTCATGGTTTATCACGCGAAGATCACATCCGTAATAATACGTCCTTGACACAGATTCGAGGTACTTCATCCATCATCGTCCGCGTTACTTTCACTTTGGTCAGAATATCGAGCTTGTATTGTTCGATGTCTCGTTCGGTCAATGCGGAAATACCTCATCAACCATGATCCAGATGGCTGTTGCCACGAGAAGCAGCGCCATGAAGTAGTTGAACACGCGAAGGGCGCGTGGCTCGCGCAGCCAGAATCGCAACCTATCCCCAGCGACTGCCCACAACGCGATGCATGGGAGATTGATGAGCGAACACATTATGGCCAGCGATAGCGCAGCGCTCCAGCCACCGCCGCGCGGCAGGAAGAGGATGGCAGCGTTGAGCACCATCATCCAGGCCTTGGGGTTGACCCACTGGAACAGCGCTGCGCCAAAAAATCCCAGCGGCTGCGCATTCTTTCCGCCACCCGGCTGCGCCGCGCGAGCCTGCCGCCAGGCAAGCCATAGCAGGTAGCTGCAGCCTGCCAACATCAGTTCAATGCGCAGATCATCCAGCCACACCATGACCCACGCCAGCAGGCCGGCGACGATTCCGACCTGTATTCCGTGCCCGACGCTGATTCCGAGCATGTGCGGCAAGGTGCGCCGAAAGCCGAAATTGACACCGCTGGCCGCCAGCATCAAGTTGTTCGGGCCGGGCGTCACGGACATCGTGGCAACATAGGTCATCAATGGGAGATCGATCATTACAGGCTCCTGGTGCTTGGTGAGCCTCAACTTTAAGCGGGACCAGCCAATGGTTACAGAGCCAGAATATGTCGACTATACTGGACACAGTTTTATGGAATTTCGAATTGTAACCATCGAAAGTTATGTTTTCTGTGCCCGATACGATGAAAACCATTCCAAACGCTCTCTACCAGTCACTTGCCGAAGAATTGCGCGGCGCCATCAGCGATGGGCGTCTTCCTGCCGGGTCGCGGCTGCCTTCGGTGCGCGAAACCTCACGCAGTCGTGGCCTGAGCATTAACACCGTGCTCGCTGCGTATCGTCAGCTCGAAGCGCGTGGGCAGGTCGAAGCGCGCCCGCAGTCGGGCTATTTCGTGCGTTCACGCTTGCCTTCGCCGCCGCCGTCCCTGCAGTCACAAGCACCGGCACAAGCGAAACCGGTTGATACGGCGGTTCTTGACCGAATCGCGGCAGTCCTTGCGGCTCAGTCAAATCCCAATACCATCGATCTGTCGCTGGCCTGTCCCAAGAGCAGTGATTTCTATCCGAGCAAGGCGCTTAGCCGCCTGGTCGTGGACCATGCTCGGCGCAAGCCCGAATTGCTGACAGACTATTCGTTGCCGCCGGGGCCACTTCTGTTGCGACGCGAAATCTGCCGGCATGCGCACGATCTCGGCATGACGCTCGACCCGGAAAACATCATCCTCACCAATGGCTGCATGGAGGCGCTGCAACTGGCATTGCGTGGCGTCACCCAGCCAGGCGACACCATCGCCATCGAATCTCCAACGTATTTCAATCTGATTTCGCTGGCCGACCATCTCGGGCTGCGTACCATCGAGGTTCCCACGCACCCCGATCAGGGCATGTCGCTCGATGTCCTGGAACTGCTTCTTTCCGAAAACCGTGTTCAGGCGATTGTCACCATGCCGAGCGTGCACAACCCGCTCGGAACCAACATGCCTGTGGTCGCCAAGCAACGTCTGGCGATGTTCGCTCAGACGTATCGCGTCCCGGTCATCGAAGACGCGCTCTACGCTGAACTGCAGTACGCCACGCCGCTGCAACCGACCGTGAAATCCTTCGACATGGATGGGTGGGTGATCATCTGTACCTCATACACCAAGGTCCTTGCGCCTGGATTCCGTGTCGGCTGGATGGAAGCAGGGCGCTTCCAGCGCCGCATCGCCACGCTGAAATTCAGCGCCTCGCTGGCGCAACCTGCATTCCTCGGCGAGGTGCTGGGCTGCTATCTGGAAAGCGGCGGCTACGCCCAGCACTTGCGCCGACTGCGCCGAGTCTATGCTTCTCAGGTTGACCGTCTGCGCGGGCTGATCGACGGTGCATTTCCTGCGGGCACCCGGGCGACCGAGCCGACCGGTGGCTTTCTGGTCTGGGTGGAGTTACCGGAGGGCTGCGATGCCAACCAGCTCTGTGACGACGCACTCGAGCGCGGAATAACCATTACGCCGGGCAGCCTCTTTTCTCCATCCGGCCGTCACGGCCGGCATATCAGGCTGTCCGGCTGCCATCATTTCTCGGATCGCTACATCCATGCGCTGCTGACGCTCGGCGAACTGGCGCAAGGGCAAATCATTGCCGGGGAATCTTGATGCCCTCTGCACACTCAAGTTCATCAAAAAAATCAGCGAGACGCCGTCCCTTCTGATCAGGGAAGGTTTCTTCGCTGACCATCAGTTGCTGAACGCGATCAACACGAAAGTGGCGAAAGCCCTCGCGTAGCAGGCACCAGCCGACCAGCGTCCAGTTTCTTCCCCAGAAAAACAACCCGAGTGGCCAGAGTGTCCGTTCTGAGGGCTCGCCATCCTCGCGTTGGTATGACATTCTGACAATCCGCCGCTTGCGTACGGCGCGACGCAATTCCGTGAGGTGATGCGGGCGATCAAGCGGCTGGGGCGGGATGAACAGCTGGGCTTGCTGCGCCTCGCGGCGCAATAGCTCAGGCAGGACGTTGTGGATCTTGGCCAGCGCTGCCGTGGCCGCCTGAGCGAGGTCGTTGTCACCCCATACCTGCACCATGCGCGAGCCGACCAGCAGTGCTTCGAGCTCGGCCGGGTCAAAGAGCAGCGGGGGGACATCGAGCCGGTAACGCAAGCGGTAACCGACACCCGCTTCGCCCTCGATCGGAACGCCGGAGAGGCTCAAATCATGAATGTCGCGGTAAAGCGTGCGCAGTGAGACGTGCAACTGTTCAGCCAGCCAGGCTCCGGTCGCAAGTCGCTTGCTGCGCAGGATTTCTACCAGTCGGAAAAGACGATCGGCGCGGCGCATGGTGTGGGTTCTGTCGAAAATCGGTCATTCTGCCATCAGTCGCGAAAACGTGCTGCCGCGAAACCTGATCGACCGATGCGAACGAGGCTACTCCAACTTCGGAGCGCCTCGTTGCATGCGTCAGTGCAGCGAATGCAGGCCGACGATGTTGCCTTCACTATCGCTGAACATCCCGATATAGCCAATTTCTTGGCGCAGGAAGGTTTTTGGCATGACGATCATGCC
>JFJP01023849.1_pt1 | contig 10840 bp, 12 predicted proteins | sample 431651 | NCBI WGS metagenome assembly JFJP01 (sample SAMN02602958, study PRJNA72255) | Microbial mat metagenome, whole genome shotgun sequencing project. | biome: fresh water; feature: sink hole; material: water; isolation source: purple microbial (photo- and chemosynthetic) mats found in...
GTGGTATATTTGTGATCATAATTCTGATTATACTCTGATATATTTACTGTACCATTACTATTAACAGATTCAACATATGCCACATGACCCCAAGTACCATTATCCCATACAGCAATATCTCCTACCTGTGGATTTTTATCTACTGTAGCACCTATTGCTATTGCTGCGTTATCCCAGTTATTTGCGTCACCAAAATGTGTGCTTTTCCATACACCATTAACATCCATTCCTGCATTGGTAAAATTAATATTTGATTTATTAACTTTCCAAGCAACGTATGAAGTACACTCACATTTAAAAAAGCTAAATTTATCAGGTACATAAACTTTGTAGTCTGGTAGTCCACTGTTCTTACCAGGAGGGCATCCTCCCATCTCAGATTCATATAAAGCATTTGCATATAGATTGGTCATAAATCCAAAAAATACAACCAACAAAAAAATCATCTTTTTCATTTTATCTCCTAATTACTACTAAAATGACAATTAGCCGAGTTTGCTTTGACTTTGACCCAATTGCCTACAGGCTCACCACTATCATGCCCAATCTCCACCCCATACGAAATCCCCTCATATTCGGGTACAAAGTTTGTAGCAATGGCATTGGCAGGATTTTGAGTCGCATCCAATCCAATGTATCCTCCATTGATACCTACAAACCAACTTTTGTTATGTACTGCCTCTACTACTGGTGATAATGGCTCTACGATAGGCATTGTGTCTCCACCTGCCAAAAGCAAAGATGATGCAACAATAGCAACATTTAAAACTCTTTTCACTAATTTCCTCCCTAATTCAATTTAAGATGTATGATTCTAAGATAATAAAAATTTGAAGATTGTTAAAATATATCCTGTAGTAAGGTTCTAGTTAGGTCAATAAGGTTACTGTTAGTATTTTAAAAATAAATTTTTGTTAAAATGTCTTTAGAAAAACATATTTTGGGGGTCAAGGATGAACGAGGAGAGAAAAAAAGCTAACGAAAAAGACAAGGTACGATCTCGAAAGTTTGAATACATTATTACCAATCATATAGGCTCTATAGATGCTATAAAAGATAAATTTGGTTTCAAAAACAAATCAAAACTCAGCTCTTTTCGCAATCCAGAATCTTCAGATCAGCTAACATCTTTGCATTTATTGGGGCTTCAGGAGTATTTCAAAATCCCTGTTGATATTTTTGATGCCTCAATCCCTTACGATTGCGATGCAATAGATGCCAAAATAGAAGCATACCAAAAACAATTAGAACGACAAATCAAAGAGCTTAAATTCTTAGAAAGCCTCAAAAATCACAATCTTATTCCGCCAACACTCTACGATGATGATGTCCAAACGCAATCACAAATTGATACGATTGTCAAAGAGTACAAAAAACAATACACCAATCACGAGTCAATGGGTATTTTTGAAAAAAAAAATGACGAACTTTTGAAAAATCTTCTAGGCACATGGTATGCTTATATGTATCCAAGTAGCCTTGTTGGGATATGGGCAGAAGATGGGATTAGTATGACGAAGACAGAAATTTATGAAGATGGTAGCGTGATAGATGAGTACAAAAACAGAGGGATACTCAAAATAGGTCATGAACAAAGCTTTATCATCAAAGAATCCAAAAATGCTAAAAATCTCAACATTATACGTTTCAACAATCATCATGTAATGTATCGTAGTACATTTCGCTTCCTCATCTTCTCCAATCAAAACGGTAAACGGGATGAGGAGATGGTTAATTATGGTTTTTACTCTCGCAAGGCGTACAAGCCCGATGAAGCCAAAGCGATACTGGGCGATATTGACAAAGTCCAACTCAAACTTGACTTAAAATTTGCCAAAAGAGTCAATGAGAGTTAGTCTATGATAAGTAGGTAGGTTATTTGGTTATACTTTCATCAATATATATATTTACTATTACGGAGTTGCGACGATGGAACTGTTTCTTTTGGTATTTAGTGTGAGTATTATTTTGTTCCTTGCTCCCATGATTTCGGCACTCTTTAATGTCTCTGTGGTTGTAGTAGAGATATTTTTGGGAATGCTTGGGGGATATTTTGGATTGATTTATCACGACTTGACATTTGTTCAATTGGCAAAATTTGGATTTTTGTATCTCATGTTTTTGGCGGGTCATGAAATCAATCTCAAGCTTGTCGAATACATTAAAAAGACTCTTGCCTTTCAAGTTGTTTTGTATTTTTTGTTGCTTTATGGCGTAGCGGCATTTTTTTGTATTGTGTTTGGACTTAGTGTGGTCTATTTTGTAGCACTCCCTATTTTTTCACTGGGGATGCTTATGATGCTCATCAAAGAGTACGGCAAAGATGAAGAGTGGCTCAATCTCGCCCTCTCTATCGGGGTCGTTGGAGAGGTGGTGAGTATTTTGGTTTTGACTATTTTTAGCGGTTGGCTTACTTATGGATTTGGGTTGGAGTTTTATACCGCTATTTTGAGCATTGTTGTGATTGTTGCCTTGGGGGTACTTTTTTTGAGAATTTTTCAGATTCTTTTTTGGTGGTATCCCGATTTCAAAAAATACATCATCCCCGATTCCGATCAATACGATCAAGATATCCGCTTCACCCTTGCACTCTTTTTTATTATGACTGCCCTTATGGCGTATCTCAAAATTGATCCTGTTTTGGGTGCTTTTGTCGCTGGGTTGTTTCTCAAGATGTTTTTTCACCATCACTATCAGCTGAGCAAAAAACTTGAATCGTTTGGTTTTGGACTCTTTGCCCCTATTTTTTTCATCTATGTGGGTTCAACAATCGATTTGAATGTCGTCAATGGTGCCGTTTTAACCCATGCATTTTTTATCATCGCACTCATGGTCTCGATACGACTCATTAGCTCTTTTGGGGCGTTTTACAAATATCTTAAGTTCAAACGAACCATTCTTTTTGCACTTAGCGACTCTATGCCTCTTACCTTTATGGTAGCCCTTGCGATGATAGCCCACAAGGCTGAGCTTATCACGCACGATGTCTATACCTCTTTTATATTGGCAAGTATGATAGATGGGCTTGTACTAATGATACTTATAAGAAAACTCTATACGTACTTTATGCAACAAGAGAGGGCAGATTAGATCTTTTGCAAAACTAACTGACCTTACGCACCTGCACTCTATTTGTAGTATATGTAAATGTAATGGCATTTTGGAAGTGGGACTTTAGTCCCACCTGTTGGCTTTGATAGTAATAACAATCAAATCTTGGCTTTTGGTGGGACTAAAGAGATTTCCAATCAAGTTGGAAATGACAAAGACTCGTCATTCCGTGCTTGACACGCAATCTAATTTCTATCAACCCAATACTCTCTAGGCAGTAGATAGTCGTGTGTTTTGAGCGGTACATCAAAATACCCCTGCTCAAACCCAATGGCGTAGAGTCTATCGAGTGCTTTGAGCTGCAAAGGGCTTAGCTCTATCGACTCATCCGAAGCGTACATATCGAGATATTTTTCAAGCATACTATCACCGATACGCACCAACTTCTCCTCTTGCAATCTTTGGCACAACGCTTGTTTTTTGCTGTTGGCGGTTTTTACACCCTCTATCAAAATATCTTCAAGTTCCAATGCCCTATTGAGCGGTAAACTTCGTCGAATGACCATGCCTCCTAGCGGAAGCGGAAGATTTTCTCCTGCTAATTCCACCCAAATATCCCATATCTCTTTTTCCACCTCAAGGCTCTCATCAAAATCCAAAATGGATTCATGAATAAGCACTCCCGCATCGACCTCACCGCTAAGTACGGCTTGTTCGATCTCCAAAAAGTTCTTGTAGCTAATACGAGCATGAGGGTAGTAGAGCTTAAAGAGCAAAGCGTTGGTGGTGTATTTGCCGCTAAGGGCTACTTTGAAATTGCGTTTGAGTTTTTTGCCTTTTGGTTTGATGAGCTTAGGACCGTATCCATTGCCAAAGCTCACCGCCGTACGCAACAAAGCGTAGTCGTTTTTGATGTAGGGATAGGCTCCAAAGCTAATAGCGCTCATATCGTAACTGCCCTTAAAGGCTTCAACATTGAGCGTTTCGATATCCAAAGCTTCGTTGGAGATAGCGTAATCTTTGGTATCAACCCAACCAAATTTGATAGCATAATACATAAAAATATCATCAGCATCGGGCGAGTGGGCTAGAGAGATGTTTTTCATAAATGGTTTTCCTAATTTTTATCAAGATTATAACCCAACTTGACTAAATGAACTATCAATTTGACATATTTTACTCCATTTTAGAAAAGTTGCTATATAATGCCAAAAACATAATTAAGGTATAAAAGATGGATGAGAACAAACGCAAAGCCTTAGAGATGGCGATGAAACAGATTGATAAAACCTTTGGAAAAGGGGCGTTGATACGTCTAGGAGACAAAGAGATTGAACCCATTGAGGCTATTAGCACAGGTTCGCTAGGACTTGATATGGCACTGGGCATTGGGGGTATTCCTATAGGGCGTGTGGTGGAGATTTACGGGCCAGAAAGCTCAGGCAAAACAACATTGGCACTTCAAACCATCGCATCAGCTCAAGATGAGGGCAAAGTGTGTGCCTTTATTGATGCCGAACACGCTTTGGATGTCATGTATGCCAAAAATTTGGGAGTAGATGTTGAAAATCTTCTTGTCTCTCAACCCGATTTTGGTGAACAAGCATTGGATATTTTAGAGACTATTGCACGCAGCGGAGCGGTGGATTTGATTGTTATCGACTCCGTAGCAGCGCTTACTCCCAAATCGGAGATTGATGGGGAGATGGGCGACCAACAAGTGGGTGTACAAGCACGGCTTATGAGTAAAGCTCTGCGAAAACTCACAGGGATACTGCACAAACTCAACACCACCGTCATCTTTATCAATCAAATTCGTATGAAGATTGGCATGATGGGATACGGTTCACCCGAGACGACTACGGGTGGAAATGCGTTGAAGTTTTACGCCTCGGTGCGTATTGATGTGCGTCGTATTGCTACACTTAAAAGCGGTGAGTCCTCCATAGGCAATCGAGTCAAAGCCAAAGTGGTCAAAAACAAAGTCGCTCCCCCTTTTAGACAAGCTGAATTTGATATTATGTTTGGTGAGGGAATCTCCAAAGAGGGAGAACTCGTTGATTACGGTGTCAAGATGGATATTATCGACAAAAGCGGCGCATGGTTTAGCTACGGGGCTACCAAACTGGGACAAGGCAAAGAGAATGTTAAAGTTTTCCTCAAAGAGAACCCCCAAATAGCCAAAGAGATACAAGCCAAAGTCAAAGAGTCGTTGGGCATTGGTGGAATGCTTATGATGGATGATGGCGATATGGTGATTGAGGAATAGTACAAAAGTGTTATTGAAATATTGAGCTTTTAGCTTCTTTATGGTATATTTATATTATCTTATCCAAAGGAAATCAATATGGTATTTATCGAAGACATCGTAGCAAGTGAAGTGATGGACAGTAGAGGCAATCCTACCGTCAAAGCAACAGTAAGTTTAAGTGACGGCACAGTCGCAAGTGCTATTGTACCAAGCGGTGCGAGTACGGGTAAACGAGAAGCTTTAGAGCTAAGAGATGGTGATGAAAGATACATGGGCAAAGGGGTACAAAAAGCGGTAAACAATGTCAATGAGCATATTGCTAATGAGCTTTTGGGAATTTCGCCTTTCAATCAAGCGCAAGTTGATTTGATTATGAAAGAACTTGATGGGACAGAGAACTACTCCAATTTGGGTGCCAATGCGGTATTGGGTGTCTCTATGGCGGTAGCACGCGCAGCAGCGCAGAGTTTGGGGTTACCACTCTATCGCTATTTGGGTGGAGCTAATGCCGTAACATTGCCCGTACCAATGTTTAATATCATCAACGGCGGAGAACACGCCAACAACTCAGTTGATTTCCAAGAGTATATGGTTATGCCCGTAGGTTTTGAGAGTTTCAATGAGGGACTAAGGGCTGCTTCTGAAGTCTATCACAATCTCAAAAAAATTATCAATAAAATGGGAGAATCAACAGCCGTGGGTGATGAGGGCGGTTTTGCACCCAATTTGAAATCCAACGAAGAACCCATTCAAGTTATTTTAAAAGCCATTGAAGAAGCGGGATACAAAGCAGGTGAGCAGATTGTTATCGCTTTGGACGTGGCTGCTAGTGAGCTTATCAACGAAGAGGGCAACTACGTTTTGGCTTCCGAAAACAGAGAGCTTACCTCGGCTCAAATGGTAGAGTACTACAAAGATTTGTGCGAAAAATACCCTATTGTATCGATTGAAGACGGATTAAGCGAAGACGATTGGGAGGGTTGGAAACTTTTGACTCAAACGCTTGGCGACAAAGTACAAATTGTAGGAGATGACCTCTTCGTGACCAATACAAAGATATTAGCAGAGGGCATTAGCAAAGGGATTGGTAACTCCATTTTAATCAAGCCCAACCAAATTGGTTCAGTCAGTGAGACCATGCAAACGATTCGTTTGGCTCAACGAAACAACTACACTTGCGTCATGAGCCACCGAAGCGGCGAGAGCGAAGATGCCTTTATTGCTGATTTTGCCGTGGCACTCAATACAGGTCAAATCAAAACAGGCTCAACCGCACGGGGTGAACGAACCGCAAAATACAACCGATTGCTAGAGATTGAGGCTCAATTGGGTCAAAGTGAGTATTTAGGTAGTGAACTATTTTAAAATTGGATTAGATATTTGCCGATAGATTCGATAAAACAGTTAGAGTATAGAGCGGGAATATCTATTCAATACATTGCGTTATCATTTGTTATCACTATTGCGTTAGGAGTTTATATTGCCAATGTATTTTTTGGCAAAAACTCAATCTATACTTTAGTAGAGCTAAGAGAGAAGAAACATTCACTCCATCAAGAGGTTTATAAGCTTAGGCAAGAAAACAAACGATTGCAAAAAAACTATTTTGAACTAAAACAACTTGAAGCAAAGGATAACTTATGAAACGTTTATTGCCACTTATTTTACTTACTACTCTTGTGCTTAGCACTATCTACGCCGAAAACAATGCCACAGATACCTCTAAGCCCAACAACGAGATGGAGAAGATTGATAGTGTTGAAGAGGATATTTTGGATTCTCTTGAAGCCGATGCTCAAAAAGATGAAAAAGATGCCAACAAAAGCACCCGCAAGGACAAAGAGTCCAAATAGCTTAAGCTAAATATCAAAAAGCTCCGCTACAAAGGTTTTTTTAACCTCGCCACCGAAGTGATATTTGCCCTCTTCAAATTTGATATAAAGCTCATCACCGCTTTTGGGCAAAGCTCGGATACTATCACCCACTAAGCCCTCTTTTTGGGCTCTCACAAACGCACTCACCATTCCCGTACCGCACGCCAATGTCTCATCCTCTACGCCTCGCTCGTAGGTACGCACATAAATATCATTCCCATCGACTTTGGCTATATTGACATTGGCGTTGTATTTGTGACGCAACTCTCTTGCCATGGCAATATCAAAACTTTCAACACTCTTTTGCATACTAATAAGATGCGGCACACCTGTATCGATAAGCCACCACGAGACTCCATACTCCTCGATACTCTCATCAAGAATTTTTGGGTCGGTCATTTGACTCACGACATACATTCCATTAATCGTAGCATTAATCACTCCCGCACCTGTAAGAAACTGAGCAAAATTATCTTTGGATATTCCTTTTTCGTGCGCGTAGTGCGCTACTGCTCGTGAGGCGTTGCCGCACATGGAAGCGTAGCTGCCATCGGAGTTGTAAAAATCCCACTCAAAATCATACTCAGGATGAGGAAGCAACACCACCAATCCATCGGCTCCTACGCCGTTTTGTCGATGGCAAAGCTTCTTTGCCTCACTGCTTCTATCTTTTCTCTCTTGCGAGTGGTAGAGTATAAAATCGTTGCCATTGGCACTGTATTTGGTAAGCTTCATTGTCTATCCTTGTGTATTTATTAATCCAATCTCCACGAAGAGACGACATTTCTGCCGTTGGTTTTGGATTCGTAGAGGGCTTGGTCGGCGTAGTGATAAATATCTTTGAGTTTCACTTCGTCGTTTGCAAAATCGACATAACAAAGCCCCAAAGAGAGTGTCACTTTATTGTAGGGTTTGTTGTAGAGATGCTCCAAATCCAACTGAGCGATATTGTGACGCACACTGTTGGCATACTCAATGGAGTGCGCGTAATCGATGTTTCTAAAGAGCAAACCAAACTCTTCGCCTCCCAATCGAAAGACATAATCGCTTGAACGCTTCAAGGAGGCTTTAAACTCTTTGGCTACGCTTTGGAGAACCATATCACCCATATCGTGTCCGTAGTTGTCGTTGTAGAGTTTGAAATTGTCCAAATCCATCATGAGAAAACTTAAACTCGTTTGCATCTCTTTGGCTTTGGCATACTCCTCTTTGAATATCGTATTGAAGTGGCGACGATTATAGATAGCTGTAAGTTCATCAATGATAGAGATCTCCTCAAGCTTTTTTTGCAAGAGTTGTTGTTGGGTAATATCGGTAAAGGTGACAATGTAGAGCAACTCACCGTCAAATTTCACCAAACTGGCAATGACTTTGAAATAGTATCGGTTCTCTTTGTATGTAATCAATACCTTGCTATCGGAATTGGCAATGGCTTCGTTGATCCAATTGTTGGCTTTGGAGGAGTGCAAAAAATGACTATCCTCTACATACTCAAAGAGATCACAAATGCAACGGTAGTGTTTTTTAAACTCCTTAATAGAGCTAAATTCAGGAAAATATCTAAAAAATTGGTGATTTGTGCTTAATATCTCATGGGCGTTGCTTACTACAATAATGTTGGGATTGTTATCAAAGAGAATGTTGAGATACTCCCTGTTTTTGTTGCGAATACGTTCGAGACTTTTTCGTTTGCTAATATCTTGGTGAGTTCCCGATAGACGCAAGGCATTGCCCTCTTTGTCTCGTTCTACCACCGCGCCCGATGCTTCAACCCAAACATAATCCCCATTTTTGTCCATCATACGATACTCTACATTAAAATGCACATCCTCCTTGATTGCTTTTGTGATTTTGGGCATAATGTGTGTTTTGTCAATAGGATGGAGGCGATTGAGTAGGTCTTTAATGGTATTGGTAGCGCTGCTGCGTTGCAATTTTAACATCTCTAGCCAACGCTCATTGACGTAATACTTTTCCGTCACAAGTTCCCAATCCCAATAACCTACATTGGAGCCATCAATCACGTTGGAGAGCTTTTTGTTGTAGCGTTGGAGTTCGTTATTGAGATGATCAAGTTTTTGCGTTTGGGCTTTAATCTTTTTATCAAGAAGTTGATTTATTTTGTTTACCTCATCATGCTTTTTAAGCCATTTGTAAAGGACTATTATGAAGAGTAGCCAAAAAATAAAAGTCAAAAATGCCACACCGTAGAGACTCTTTTTGGAGTCGCTCAATACATCAAAATAGTGCGAAGCATCAAGAGTAATGGCAATACCTCCACGCAAATCACCCACTTGGTAGCCTTGGTGGGCGTGACACTTCAAGCACGCTTGCACTACACGCAATCCACCAACAAAACGCAACTCTTTTTGGCTTTCAAAAAACTTGTAGGCAAACTCCTCTTGTTTTTGTTTTTTCAAATACTCAAGCCCCTCTTTAAAAAATCCTTCGGCTTGATTGTCGGGATTGATAGGAAGATTGCTCACGATTGCAAAACGCATCGTCTTGGACTCAAGAAGCTCTGAGAGTTGCCTTGTCATCCATGCGGGATTGATTTTGACCAATCTTTGATTGTGAATATCCATCAATGTGTTGTCAATGAGATAAGGATTGGGAGTGAGATTGGGATTATCGCTGTAGATATTGCCATATTTTGCGTTCCACATTCGAGCATTTTTGATATTGACAAAGTGTACATTGGCGTTATTTACCAAAGAGGCTCTCTCTTTTTGGATAGTTTTGTGGGTGCTGGTGTACAAATAGGTGATAAAAAACACAAACACGATGGACACAATCAGTGCCAAAAAATAAAACTTCCTATTCACCATCAAACCTTACTCTATATGTATAGTATATTATAACTTTTTGATGCTTATTTCATAATGTTTTTTAATAAAAAACCTAACGATAGTCTATTATTTACTAAAAGACATCCTTCAGGTTAATTTAATGTTAATTTGCTATAATTCCTTTCCCTAAAGTATTGATAACTCCCTTTGATGGATGAAATGAGTTGTGAATACTTTAGCATATTTAAACAAAGGAAAAAACAATGACAGTCATTAGATTAACACGAATGGGACGCAAAAAAAAGCCATTTTACAGAATCGTCGTAACCGATAGCCGAAAGAGACGCGATAGCGGTTGGATTGAATCCATTGGATACTACAACCCTATTTCAGCCCAAAAAGATCTTGTCATCGATCGAGAGAGATTAACATACTGGACGGGTGTAGGCGCAAAGATGAGTCCAACAGTTTCACGACTGGCTAGTAAATAAGAGTCCTTATGGTAGAAGAGTTTATCGCCTCCTATGCAAGGTTACTCGTAAGTAACCCACAAAGCATCCGTGTAGATGTCGAAAATATCGATAATGCTCTTGATGAGATTACCATTTACGCATCAAGTGAAGATATTGGTAAGCTTATTGGCAAAGAGGGGCGAATGATAAATTCTATCAAAACCTTTATCTCAGGATGCAAAGCAAAAGGCGGCAAAAACTACCGCATCAACGTAAAGCCTCTTTAGATGCTTTCAACAAAAGCCCATCAATTTTTTATCGCCCAAATAGGCAAAACCCACGGGCTTTGGGGTGATCTCAAAATCCACTTTCATACCGACTTCCCAGAACAATTTCAAATAGGTAAATCTTTTGAGAGCGATC